>VOFI01001208.1_pt1 | contig 50247 bp, 80 predicted proteins | sample 5384131 | NCBI WGS metagenome assembly VOFI01 (sample SAMN12384728, study PRJNA508395) | human gut metagenome | isolation source: healthy gut H | host: Homo sapiens
TTAAGCACATTGCCGCGCGCTTGCATACGCAACTCCTGCACCTTTATCGGGCACGTGATCGATAATAAAGAGCCAAACCTTTTCGCTAAGGTAAATCCAGATTCAGAACAAGCCTTTCTCGACGCGGAAGAATGTGCCCGTCTGCAGACTCATGAACAAACGATCGATTTAACCAGCAAAGCAAAGCATGAGGTAAAGCAGCGCTTTAGAAGCTTCAACCGCCCGCTGTTTAAGGAAACAGCTCTGAAAACATATGAGTCGAACATTAAGATCGAGCGCGAATTGTTCGAAAGAAAACACTTCAGGGCCCATGGTTCCGCTCATGAGATGCCTTCAGCGGTTATCCGCGCCGGACGTGGCTAGCCGGCCGTGCCGTTGGTCGACAACCGGTGCACCAGAGGCCCGTCCGCCCCGGTCCTCTCGTACTAGGGGTAGACCTCCTCAATTCTCCTGCGCCCACGGAGGATAGGGACCAAACTGTCTCACGACGTTTTAAACCCAGCTCGCGTACCACTTTAAATGGCGAACAGCCATACCCTTGGGACCAACTTCAGCCCCAGGATGTGATGAGCCGACATCGAGGTGCCAAACACCGCCGTCGATATGAACTCTTGGGCGGTATCAGCCTGTTATCCCCGGAGTACCTTTTATCCGTTGAGCGACGGCCGTTCCACTCTGGGCCGCCGGATCACTAGAGCCGACTTTCGTCCCTGCTCGGCTTGTGGGCCTCGCAGTCAGGCTGGCTTGCACTCTTGCGCTCTGCGGGCGATTGCCGACCGCCCTGAGCGGACCTTACGCGCGCCTCCGTTACTCTTTGGGAGGAGACCGCCCCAGTCAAACTACCCGCCTGGCACGGTCCGCCCGCCCGGTTGACGGGTCGGGGTTAGGCAGCCGACACGGCGCCGGGGGCAGTATTCCAAGGTCGCCTCCGGGGGCTTGCGCCCCGCTTCGCGGGCTCCTGCCTATCCTCTACGCGACGCGCCGTCGGCCAATGCCAAGCTGCAGTGAAGGTTCACGGGGTCTTTCCGTCCTTCCGCGAGGTAATTCGCATCTTCACGAATAGTGCAATTTCGCCGGGTCCACGGTCGAGACAGCGCCCAAGTCGTTACGCCGTTCGTGCAGGTCGGAACTTACCCGACAAGGAATTTCGCTACCTTAGGACCGTTATAGTTACGGCCGCCGTTTACCGGGGCTTGGGTTCACCGCTTCGCCTTTCGGCTGACGGATCCCCGTGACCTTCCGGCACCGGGCAGGCGTCAGACCCTATACGTCGCCTTGCGGCTTGGCAGAGTCCTGTGTTTTTGATAAACAGTCGCTTGGGCCGTTTCGCTGCGGCCCCCCGCCGCTCCGGAAGCTCGTCCCATCACCGCGGGGGGCGCCCCTTCTCCCTAAGTTACGGGGCCATTGTGCCGAGTTCCTTGACCATGGTTCACCCGATCGCCTCGGTATGCTCTACCCGCCCACCTGTGTCGGTTTAGGTACGGGCGCCGGGGCGCCTGCCTAGGGGTTTTTCTCGGAAGCGTGGGATCGCCGGCTTCGCTCGAAGCTTCGTCTCGCGTCTCGGGCCCTCTGCAGGGCTGGTTTCCACTGCCCTGCGCCCTACGCGCTTTCACGGGGACGTCCAGAACCCCGCCCGGCTACCCTTCTCCGTCGCCCCATCGGTGATAACGGTCCCGAGGCGGTGCAGGAATGTCCGCCCGCTGCGCATCGGCTACGCCTGCCGGCCTCGCCTTAGCTCCCGACTGACCCTGGGAGGATTAGCCTCGCCCAGGAAACCTTAGGCTTGCGGCGGCAGGCGTTTCTCGCCCTGGTCTCGCTACTCATGCCTGCATCCTCACTTCCGCGCCCTCCACCGGAGGTCGCCTCTGCGGCTTCGCCCCCGCGGGGAAGCTCCCCTACCACTGATCAGATCAGTCCGCCGCTTCGGCGCCGTGCTTAGCCCCGTGAATTGTCGGCGCATGTCCACTCGACCAGTGAGCTGTTACGCACTCTTTAAATGCATGGCTGCTTCTAAGCCAACATCCTGGTTGTCAGGCAAACGCACATCCTTTGCCACTTAGCACGAATTTAGGGACCTTAGCAGGCGGTCTGGGCTGTTTCCCTCTCGAACACACGGCTTAGCCCACGCCTTCTGACTCCCGGGCTTTGGATGGCGGCATTCGGAGTTTGGTCGGGATCGGTAGGCGGTGAGGCCCCCTCCGCCGGTCCAGTGCTCTACCTCCGCGATAGAACGGCCGAGGCTAGCCCTAAAGCTATTTCGGGGAGAACGAGATATCTCCGGGTTTGATTGGCCTTTCACCCCTATCCACGGGTCATCCCCTCCGTTTTCAACCGAAGTGGGTTCGGCCCTCCACGGGGTCTTACCCCCGCTTCAGCCTGCCCATGGATAGCTCACCCGGCTTCGCGTCCGCGGCGCGCGACTCGACTCGCCGTTTAAAGGCTCGCTTTCGCTGCGGCTCGCTTCATAGCTTAACCTCGCCGCACATCGCAACTCGCTGGCTCATTCTACAAAAGGCACGCCGTCACACCGCTTGGGCGCTCCGACTGCTTGCGGGCGCACGGTTTCAGGTGCTGTTTCACTCCCCTCCCGGGGTGCTTTTCACCTTTCCCTCACGGTACTCGTTCGCTATCGGTCATAGGAGAGTGTTTAGCCTTGGAGGGTGGTCCCCCCTGCTTCGGACCGGGTTTCACGTGCCCGGCCCTACTCGGCGGAGACCTGACGGGGGGAGGGGGCTTCGCGTACGGGGCTGTCACCCGCTGCGGCCGGCCCTTCCATGCCGTTCCGCTGCCTCCCATCCTTTGTAACCCCGCCCGGGGAGTGCAGTCCCCGGTTGAACAGGCTCCCGCGACCCCCATGCGGCAACGCCCGCACGCTTACACGCGCATGGGTTTGGGCTCGCGCGGTTTCGCTCGCCGCTACTCCCGCGATCTCGGTTGATTTCTCCTCCTCCGGGTACTTAGATGTTTCAGTTCCCGGGTTGTCCCCCGCCCGTATGAGTTCGGGGCGGGCGGCGGGGCATGACCCCCTGGCGGGTTTCCCCGTTCGGGACACCCCCGGATCGAAGGCCGTTTGCGCCTCCCCGGGGCTTTTCGCAGCTTGCCGCGCCCTTCGTCGACTTCCGATGCCAAGGCATCCGCCGTGCGCCTTTGGTATCCTCAATATCCGTTGATCATCTTCTGAGACTCGGGGGGTAAAGGGGGCCTCCCATCGAGTAAATCTTGAATGATCATCGTATGCGATCGATCGTACTCCATCGTGATGCGAACCGCCTTCTCTCTTCATTCGCTTACGCTTCGGAATCGAGTCGTTGGTTCTCATTCGTTCATGCCGCGGCACGTCGCCGTGCCGCGCGTATGCAGCTGTCAAGGTGCGGGGCCGCACGGGCCCTGGATGTTGGGGCCGAGCCCTCGGAGCCGGATGCTGGGACGGCGGACTTATCGTGGTTCTCCCTAGAAAGGAGGTGATCCAGCCGCACCTTCCGGTACGGCTACCTTGTTACGACTTCACCCCCCTCACCCCCCGCACCTTCGACGCCTCCGCCCCCCGGGGGGGGTTCGGCCGGCGGCTTCGGGTGCAGACGACTCGGGTGGTGTGACGGGCGGTGTGTACAAGGCCCGGGAACGTATTCACCGCGGCATGCTGATCCGCGATTACTAGCAACTCCGGCTTCGCGCAGGCGGGTTGCAGCCTGCGGTCCGAACTGGGGCCGGCTTTGAGGGATTCGCTCCGCCTCGCGGCGTCGCGGCCCGTTGTACCGGCCATTGTAGCACGTGTGCGGCCCAGGGCATGAGGGGCATGATGACTTGACGTCGTCCCCACCCTCCTCCGGCTTGACGCCGGCAGTCCCCTGCGAGTCCCCAACTGAATGCTGGCAACGCAGGGCGGGGGTTGCGCTCGTTGCGGGACTTAACCCAACATCTCACGACACGAGCTGACGACAGCCATGCACCACCTGTCACCGCTCCTCTCGGCCACGGCGTCTCCGCCGCTTCACGGTGATGTCAAGCCCTGGTAAGGTTCTTCGCGTTGCTTCGAATTAAGCCACATGCTCCGCTGCTTGTGCGGGCCCCCGTCAATTCCTTTGAGTTTTAGCCTTGCGGCCGTACTCCCCAGGCGGGGCGCTTAATGCGTTGGCTGCGGCACGGAGGGATGGCCCCCCCACACCTAGCGCCCATCGTTTACGGCCGGGACTACCAGGGTATCTAATCCTGTTCGCTCCCCCGGCTTTCGCGCCTCAGCGTCAGTGGCGGCCCAGAAGGCTGCCTTCGCCATCGGTGTTCCTCCCGATATCTGCGCATTTCACCGCTACACCGGGAATTCCACCTTCCCCTACCGCACTCGAGCCGCCCAGTTCGGAACCCGGCCGCGGGGTTGAGCCCCGGGATTAGAGGTTCCGCTTAGGCGGCCGCCTACGCGCGCTTTACGCCCAATGAATCCGGATAACGCTCGCCCCCTACGTATTACCGCGGCTGCTGGCACGTAGTTAGCCGGGGCTTCTTCTGCAGGTACCGTCTCGGTTCTTCCCTGCTGAAAGCGGTTTACAACCCGAAGGCCTTCGTCCCGCACGCGGCGTTGCTGCGTCAGGGTTTCCCCCATTGCGCAAAATTCCCCACTGCTGCCTCCCGTAGGAGTCTGGGCCGTATCTCAGTCCCAATGTGGCCGATCGCCCTCTCAGGCCGGCTACCCATCGCGGGCTAGGTGGGCCGTCACCCCGCCTACTACCTAATGGGCCGCGACCCCATCCCGCGCCGTGAAGGCTTTCCCGCGGGATCCATGCGGATCCCGCGGAGTATCCGGTATTAGCCGCCGTTTCCGGCGGTTGTCCCGGAGCGCGGGGCAGGTTGGTCACGTGTTACTCACCCGTTCGCCACTCTATTCCCACCCGAGGGTGGCTTAACCGTTCGACTTGCCGCCGAGATCGCCCGTTCCCCGCACCGACACGACGCTCGCAGCGAATCCGCAGCATCACGGCGTCCGAGCGGCGGCGGCTGCGGGAACGTCAACCGTGAACGACGCCGCAAACGTCCGCTGATCACGAACCGGGCACCTCGATAAAACCGCGTCTCATCTTCCGCTCTTAAGATAACGGCTCACATACCGCGCACCGGTCGTGCGCTTTCCTCTCTTTATAAAGGTACGATCTTCAGAGCCAGCATAATGATCAGGAGGGTCCATGAACGAACGAGATGCCGGGCATATCAGCTCCGACTTCAAGGGAGCATTCGATGTTCCAGCGTATGCTCGTGCCGTCTTGAAAGCCATCGAGGGCGTCGGCTTCGAAGCATGGCTCGTCGGCGGCTTCGTACGCGATCGGCTCATGGGCAGGCGGGGCAACGACATCGACCTCGCGACGAACGCAGATTGGCGAACCGTTAAATCTGCCTGCGAAGCAGCCTCCATGCGCGTGCATGAGACGGGAACCGCACACGGGACGGTGACCATATGCCCCTTTCCCGATGATCCCGGACTGTCGAGGTGACGACGTTTCGCCAAGATGGAAGCTATCGAGACTCTCGGCATCCCGAAGAAGTCGAGTTCGTCGACTCAATCGTCACCGACCTCGCTCGTCGCGATTTCACCGTCAACGCCATGGCCTTCCACCCTGAACGGGGGGGCTTTGGACCCCTTCGGGGAATCGACGATCTCAGAAGGCGGGTCCTTCGATGCGTGGGAGATCAAGGAGGCGGTTCACCGAAGACGCTTTGCGCATCCTGCGAGGATGCCGATTCCGTTCGCAACTCGGCTTCGAGATCGACTCCGACACACGCCTGGCCATGAGCACGCATAAGCACCTGCTCTATCGCATCTCGGCAGAGCGCATCCGCTCGGAGCTTGACGGATTCGTCCTCGGCGAGCACGTTCACGACGCCCTCCTCGACGTGTTCGACGTGCTCGCGTTCGTCCTGCCTGAAATTACCGCCATGAAGAACTGCGAGCAGAATACGAAATACCATATATATGATGTCCTCGAGCACACCGCGTTCGTCATGCAGTACGCTCCGACCGACCTCACCGTTCGCTGGGCGGCGCTCTGCCACGACATGGGAAAAACCTCCCGCATCTTTCCGCGGCGAAGACGGCGTCAGCCATTTTACGAACACCCTAAGCTCAGCGTCGCCCTAGCCAGGCCCATGCTTGAACGGCTGAAGATGAGCCCGCGATTCGTCGACGATGTAGCGCTGCTCGTGAGGTATCACGACCACGTGGTCGCGCGATCCCGCAAGTCGATTCACCGCATGATGGCGAAGCTTCAGGACCGCGACGATCTTTTCCGCGGACTTTGCCGTCTGAAGATCGCCGATTCAATGGCGCAGGCACCCGAATACCACCAAAAAGAGCTCGCGACGCGGCTCTGCTGCTCGAAGCGTTCGACGAACTGCAGGAGCAAAGGAGAGCCCTTCTCGGTGAAAGACCTCGCAATCAACGGCCACGACGTGATCGAACGCGGAGTGCCGGGGGGCCTTCCGTCGGCGCGCTGCTGAATCGCCTGTTCTCGGAAGTAAGCGAAGATTCGGTGAAAAACGAGGCGAGACGATCTGCTTGCGCGACTTGAAGAGTTGACGACACCGGAATCGCAGCCTCTTTCATGACGCGCGTTCAGCCCGCCCCCCGCCCTCGCGCAGCAAGTCGAACGCCGACCCGGCAATCAAGGCAGCGCACGGCGGCGGCGCATCCTGCACAACGGCACGGCGGGATAAAACAAAGCCCCGAACGCAAGACAGGCCGCGAGAAAACTCGCGGCCCGTTTATCGAAAAGCGGAGAGGAGGCAGCCGCCCCTCCTTGGTCAGCCCCCTCGAAACAGCGAGCGTCAAGCCCTAGAAGCTAAGGGCCTCCAGGCGCTCGAACACCGCGCTCCTTGCGCGTGAGGAAATCCCAAGGATCGAAGATCTCGTCGAGCTTTTCCGCCGTGAGCACCGAGGCGGCGGGGTCGGCTTCGAGTCGCTCGCGGTACGTCGGACCCGACACGGCGTTTTGAATGTCCTCCCACACCTGCATGGCGTTGCGTTGAACGATCACGTAAGCATCCTCGCGGCTGATGCCGGTATCGACGAGCGCGAGCAACACCTTTGAAGAGAAGATGAGGCCCCGGGTTCGCCAGAGATTCTGCTCCATCTTGGCGGGATAGGTCTGAAGCCCTTCGAGCATCCACTGCATCTTCCCGAACATGTAATCGAGCGCCGTGAAGCTGTCCGCAAGCGCTACGCGCTCGGCTCCGGAGTGCGAGATGTCGCGCTCGTACCACAGCGCCACGTTGTCCAAAGCGACCTGGGCGTTGCTTTTCACCACGCGAGCGAGCCCGCAAACGCGCTCCGCCGTAATGGGGTTGCGCTTATGCGGCATGGCCGAGGACCCTTTCTGCCCCTTCGCGAACGGCTCCTCGGCCTCGATGACGTCGGACTGCTGCAGCAGGCGCACCTGCATGGCGATGGACTCGAGAGTCGACGCAGCGACCGCAAGAGCGCACATGACCTGCGCATGGCGATCGCGCGCAAGCACCTGCGTCGACAGGGGGTCGGGGCAAGGCCCATCTTCTCGCACACGTACCGCTCGACGAACGGGTCGATGCTCGAATACGTACCGACCGCTCCCGATATGGCGCCCGTAGCCGCGACCTCGCGCGCCTGCTCCATGCGGGTTTGCGCACGCTTGAGAGCCCATGCCCAGCTGCCGAACTTCATGCCAAACGTCATAGGCTCTGCATGAATGCCGTGCGTGCGACCGACGCACAGCACGTCTTCGAACTCGAACGCGCGACGACGGCACGTCTCGCCCAGCTCCTTGATGTCGTCGAGGATGATGTCGATCGCCTGCGTGATCTGGTAGGACAGCGCCGTGTCCCCGAGATCCGACGACGTCATACCATAGTGGACCCAGCGACTCGGCTTCTCCTCCCCATCGGGAACGTCGGCGTCGATGTAGCCCGCCATGCACGTGGTGAAGGCGATGACGTCGTGATGGGTGACCTTCTCGATCTCGTCGATCTCCGCGACGGTGAAGCAGGCATGGTCGCGAATCCAACGCGCCTCCTCCTTCGTAATGCCGGCCTGACCCAGCTCAGCTTGCGCCTCGCAGGCGAGCACCTCTATTTCCTTCCATATTTCGAACTTGTTCTCAAGTTCCCAGATACGCCCCCATCGCGGGACGCGTGTAACGATTGATCACGGCTTGTCACCTCACAGCGTTTCTTGTATTGCAGCGCGCTCAGAATACCACGAACGCCCCGGCACGCCCCGGCGGGGAGACGGTCGGTTCCATCAGCGCCCCGATGGGAAACGACGTCGCACCTGCCGAGCATCCGCTCGGGATCGACCATCAACGCGCGATCGGGGAACGCACCCGAGCCTACAGCGCCTTGAAGACGGCGCGAACCTCGTCGAGGACGTCGTTGTCGGCGACGACGATCGCCTTGTCGCCCGGATACATGACCAGGTTGTCGCTCGCCACGACGACATCGTCTTTCGTGGCGACGGCGGCGATGAGCACGTTGTCGGGAAGGGCAGCGAGTCGATGTCGACGCCCGCTTCGTTGGAGTGATGGCGCATGCGCGGAACAACCACCTCGGTGAGGGCGACGTTACCATGGGTCAGAGACGACACGACGGAAACGGAGCCGAGCAACGCCTCCTCTTCGATGAGATTGGCGATGAGCGTGGTCGAAGACACGCACTCGATGCCCACTTCGCGGAAGATGCGCAGGTTCTTCGGATTGTTGACGCGCGCGATGACGCGAGGGACGTGGAAGACGCGCTGAGCGATCTCGCACGCGACCAGGTTGCTGTCGTCAAGACCCGTCGTCGCGACGAAGACGTCGGCCCGCCTGATACCCGCATCCTCCTGGTAACGCGAGTCGCAACCGTCTCCGTGAATGACGAGATAACCGCCCTCGAGCATGACCGACAGTTGGTCGGCGGTCTTGAGCGTCTCCTCGATAACGGCAACCTCGTTTCCGCTCTGAAGCAGAACAGAAGCAAGGTACGATCCGACCTTGCCGCCGCCGGCGATGACGATGAACACCTGCTACCTCCTTGATGATGCGTGCGCGACGCCTCTATTCTAATGCAGCAGACGAGACGAGAAGCGCAGCGCTAGCCCTGAATGAACCGGGAAAACGAGGCTATGAGATCATGGCGAACGCACGCGAGGACGGTGTCTCCGTTGTAGAGAACGGACTCGCTCGTCGGTATGGAGGAGGCGGAGCCATCGCCGCGCTCGAACGCTATGATGCGAAGCTCGTGGTCGCGCTCGAGTTCCGACACGCGGATGGTTCGCTTGTTCTCACGACTCGACAAGCCCAGCGAGAAACGAAGCACCTCGCATTCGCCGAAGGTATCGACATGCGACCCATGCCCCGCGACCACCTTCGAGAACACGTCCTCAGCCACAAGGGAGGTGCCGCACGTGTAGTCGATGCCGAGCTGCATGTAAGCGCGCTCGTGATCGGGGTTGTACAGACGGGCGATGACGTGAGGAACGCCGAACAGGCGGCTCGCCACCTCGGCGCACATGAGGTTGGCGTTGTCGAACTGCGTGACGGCCGCCAAAACATCGCACTCCTCGACGCCTGCATGAATGAGAACGTCCTCGTCGAAGCCGACCCCTGCACCGTCGATCCGTTGAAGTTGCGGCCCAGATTGGCGAAGGCATCGGCGTTGCGGTCGATGCAGCAGACGTTGTTGCCGTTATCCGAGAGCATGTTCGCGAGCTGCGACCCCACGCGCCCGCACCCGACGACGATGACGTTTCTCATGGCTAGATCTTCGCCATTTCCGAAACGGTCTTCGCGTACCAATCGTGATAGGTCGGAGGGCAGTATTTCCTCGCGTTCTCAAGCTGATAGTGTAGCCGTAACCGCGCGCGAGCCCCTGCCACATGAGCGTTGATGGCCTCTTCCCAGCTCGACCAGCTTTCGGCCATCCATCCCCACGCGTTGTAAGGGCGGAAGCAATTGCGGCCCTTCGAGCTCTCGGTGTTCGAGATGGCGGGAGACCAACGCGGGTCCACGCCGTTATCCCACGCCGCCTCGGCGAAGACCTTGCCGTAACCGGGCGAGGGGGGGGGAACCTGCGAGATACGCGTCGATACGAGACGTCCACTCGGCGAGGAAAGCCTCCTTGCCGCAGCTGAAATCGACGTCGGAGAGCGCGGGAACCTCGCGAGCAGCCGCCTCTGCCTTGGCCTGCTCCGCAGCGGCGATGCGCGCCGCCTCCTCGGCACGCGCCGCCTCCTCGACGGCGATACGCGCAGCTTCCTCCTCGGCGGCGATCTCGTCGATGCCGCAGGAGATATCGCGCTGCGCAGCGCTCTCGAGCACGAGCGTTTCTGGAGGCCGTCGCCATGGCGCCGTCCGACGACGCGGAGGCGAATCTTCGCGTCGTCGTCGGCACGAGAATCGGAAACGCCGCCGCCTGCGGAGGCGATGCCGAAGCTCACGCAACTCACGACGAGGGAAAACGCGCACGCAACCGCGATCACGCGCGCTGCCATGCCGCCCTTCGATGCGTTCTGTCGTTTTGCTACCAAACTCAACCTTTCAGGAGCGCACTCGAGCGAGCCGCCGAAGCGGTTGACAGCATGCTAGATTGTGGGTGGGTTTGCTGCCGAAGGGGCTCGATATGCGATTTTGCTTCCGATATTCTACCGTAGAGGGAGCCGACAAGGCAAAAAGCGCTTTCGGCGCCCTCCACGTTTTGTTCGATTGACAAATCGAAATCGAGCGTTGATCCAGTTCAAGAGCCCCACTTTATGCCTGAGCGGATTTACCGCTCGCCGACTCGTCTCCACAACCCGCCTTCACGTACACCGTCGAGATGCGGGAGCGGCGCATGCGCTCGATCTTAAACGAGAACCCCTCGACGCAGAAGCGATCCCCGTCTGAGGGACGAAGTCGACGGTGTCCATGATCCAGCCGGCGATGGTCTCGTAATCGTCGGACTCGCTCACCGCCACCCGAGCTCGAGCGCCTGCTCGACGGGCAAACGACCATCCGCACGCCAAGCACCCGCACCGCACGGGGTGACCAGGTCGCCGTCGAAATCCGTCTCGTCGAGGATCTCGCCGACGATCTCCTCGACGATGTCCTCGATGGTGATGAGACCGTCGGTTCCGCCGTATTCGTCGACGACGATCGCCATCTGCTGTCGCTGCGCCTGCATCTCCCCCGAGCAGCGGGATGACGTCTTTCGTCTCGGGACGAACATGGGCTCGTACATGAACTTGGTGACGGGATCGTCGACGCGCCCGTCCATCAAAGGCCCGATGAGGTCCTTATAGTGGACGATGCCCACGATGCCGTCAATGTCATCATGGTACACGGGAAGACGCGAATAGCCCCGTCCCCCGCATGCGCTCGAGGGCCGCGCGACCCGACTCGACGTCCTCGATGATCATCATGTCGACGCGTGGCTGCATGATCTCGTGAACCGACATGTCGCCCAAATCGAGGATGTCGTGGATCATGCGCTTCTCGTCCTCGAGGAGGTCTTCGTTGTCGGCGACGATGTCTTTGATCTCGTCCCCCCGAAACAGCCTCGCGCTTCCCCATGAGGAAATCGAACAACCCGGCTTCTCGCGCTTTTCCTTTTCTTTTTCCTTTTCGGTCCATAAGCCTGTATCTACCTCGTCCTTTTTCCCGAACGTACCTTCATTCCGCCAACTCGGCCACGCGCATCGCGCGAAAAACCCGCCCGCGCCGTCTTACAAAACGAACAGCAGCACCGAGAAGAATTGCAGGATACTGCCCGCGAGCACGAGCACGTGAAACACCGAATGCATGTAGGGGAATCTTCTTCAGCACATAGAACACCGCGCCTACGGTGTAGCTCGCGCCGCCCGCCGCGAGCAACCAGAACCCGACCGCGGGAAGCGCTGCGTAAAGCTGAGGGACGAACACGACGACGCACCAACCCAAGACGACGTAGACGACCGCCGATATCCAGCGCGGGCGAAACGTCCAAACCGCCTCGAAGGCGATGCCGATGAGCGCGACGGCCCAGACGACGGCGCCGAGCCAATACCCGCCGACATCGGAGAGCGTCACCAGGCAGTACGGCGTGTAGGTTCCGGCGATGAGCAGATAGATGCCGCAGTGATCAAGCACCTTGAAAACACGCTTCGCGCCGCGATGCGCGATGGCGTGGTAAAGCGTCGACATAAGATATTCCAGGAGAAGGGCGATACCGTAGACGAGCGCCGAGAGCAACAACACGCCCGCGCCGTCGACGACCGACTGCACGATGAGGATGACGAGAGCCGCGACGGCCAATGCCGCGCCTATGCCGTGCGTGATGGCGTTGGTGATCTCCTCGCCGAGGGAGTAATCACGCAGCGAAGAGCCGCGCTCGCCCGAGCGCTTCTTCAACGAGGAGCCGGTACTTCGGCCGGCCGATCTGTCTGAGGCAACCTGTTTTTCCATGAGGATCACTCTACCACATTTCCGCCGGGCTTCAGCCACGCGAGCCAACGGCCTGCGTCGTCCTCGCGGGCGTCGATGAGGGAAAGCGTCGTCCCTGCCGACCCCTGCCGCAATGCGGGCCTCCACCGTCGCCGTTCCCCGCCGCGCGTTGGAGCGGGTTCGTCCGCACGTCGCCGAATTGGATCTTCTTGCGGGGAAGCTCACGCTCGTGCGCGTCAGACCACCGTTGGTCACCTGCATGAACCGCTCGTTGTACGCAAAGCTCGACTCACGAGACCACAGCACGGCGCCGACGGCGTCGATGACGATGATAATCAGCGCAAGGGCGTACATGATGGCGAAAACGACGTCGGCGGCAAGACGCAGCGCCGCGACGTCGGAGGGAAGGATGCCGAACGCGCTCGCAAGCGCCGACGTGCCTGCGAGCGCCATGCCGACCTGGCACGCCGCCGTGCCGAGCGCGAGGTAGAACCCGGCGCCCATCCAGAGGCAACGGCGAAGCAGCGCGCGTCGAAGCGCGACGGGCGCGACGGGAAGCGCCTGGCGGGGAACGTCGGCGTATTCGGGAACGAGCCCCGCGAGTATCTCGGGAACCCGCTCATCTTCACGAACGGATGGACGACCACGCCCTGGGAGACGGGTGATTGCGCGGCCTCGTCGCCATCGGATGCCGCGTCGATCTTACCGACCACGATGCGGCAGTAACCCATGAGCCGGCGGATCAGCGTCTGCTCGATGGTGACCGACTGAACGCGCTCCACGTCGACGCCCTGGAAGACATGCTGCAAAAGCCCGCGTTCGACCTCGATTCGACTACCACGGCGACGGGCTTTGAAGCCCCCGTAGCTGATGCACGTCCCGAGGGCCGACACGAGCCAGAGCACGAGGGCGGCCGCGAGCACGGCAAGCGCGATCATGGCGATGAAGCTCCCGCGAACCCTCCCGCCATCTGGGCAGCGACCGACTCCACCATGTCCTCCCCGCCCGAGGAAACATGCCGATCAAGACAGGGACGATTTGGGAGACGGCGCCGATGACACCTGCGATGGCGATGAAAAACGACGTGTTGCCCGAAAGCCCCGCGAGCAAAAAGCTCCTTGTTGGAAAGCCCGTACTCGTACGACACGTATCCGGTATCGAGCTCAGCCCCGCCGAACACGCCGCCGAACTCGCTCCACACCGCCGCCCCGGCATCGAGCACGTTGCCCTCCGCCGCGCGCGGTCGCGCGCTGCGACAGGGGAGTCCGGAGCCGTAGCCTGGCCGAAAGCCATCTGGCTCGACGTACCGGCGAGCGCGCCCCGCTTGCGCGCGAACAGCTCCGCGCGCAGCCATTCGGCCTGCTGCTTGGTAAGGTAGGAGATCGTCACGGCTTTGTTGGCGGAACCGCCCGCCGTGTCGACGAGCACGGTGCACACCCCGAACACCCGCTGAAGGAGCGACGCCCTCTGATCGACCGACTGAATGCGCCGATACGGAACGTGCACCCGCTTCTTGCTGATGATCCCCGATAAAGGCTGAACTCGTCGGAGCCGAGCGTGAAGTAAAGGTATTTGTACGAAACCACCTGGTAGACGACGATGCACGCCGCCGCCAAGACGATGCATCCGACGATGATGCCCGTCACCACCAGGAAAACGAACACACCACCCGGATCCGAGAGATCCTCCGCGACGAAGCCGACGAGACTCGACAGCGATGCGACGAACGCGATGCCGACGAACATGATGACGGCGCGGATGGAGCCGAGCCAAACGTAGCTATGATGAGCCTTGTGCCGAACCGCTCGCATTGCGCGACCCCTCGGCTGCAGGAGCGGATGCGCCCGAGCCGGCCGGGCGCAGGCGCAGGAGCGGGTGCGATCGACGAGGGGCGCGGGGCCGGTCGGGGCGGGCGCGGGAGCAGCGCCGTTCTTCGGTTCCTCCATCATACGTCCTCACGCGCGATGCGGGCGAGCTCCGCCGCGCGGTCGCGCAGCATCTCCGCCTCCTCGACCCCGAGACGGGGATCTCGTGCTCGCCGGCCGCCGTCGAAACCGTCACGCTCGCCAAGCCGAACGCACGCAGCACGGGACCTTGCCGCGTGTCGGTGTTCTGCACGCGAATGAACGGGATGACGAACCGTTTGCGCCAGACGATCCCGCGCGCTATCTCCAGATAATCCTGCGAGACCTCGTAACGCCAGCGAGCGTAGCGCACCGGGGCAACACCACCACGAACACGATGGCGAGAACGGCGAACAGCACCGCGATCACACCGAGGACGACGAGGCTCCACCCCGCGTCCGCTCGACCGCCGCGACGATGGCGAAGGGAACGAAGCACAGAAGGAAGCACAGGGCGATCCAGATGGCGTCGTTGATCCGCCAAACGTTTTTGATCTTGGGATTGAGCCTGTTCGCGGGCATCTCGCATAGCGCTCCCTCGACGCGTCCACTATATCAGATGACATTGGATCCCCCAGGTGCACCCGATAAGCGAGCGACAAGCGGTGCGGGTGCCGAAGCGCCGCAAACGTAGCTTATCTTTGCATTGCTCCACTTCAATAATATTTTTAAATATGTATAATTCGCAATACAGTTTATTCTTATTTGCGAATTGATGGGATTGCGCTCCCTCGGTTCGCAGGAAGAGAAGGGGGCGGGAATTGAAGATATCGACATCATTTGGCCGTAAGGCGGTTGCCGTGGCATGCGTCGCAACGCTTTGCCTCGGCGCCGGCGGCATCCTCGCGGGCTGTGCGGACGACGCGCGGCAAAGCGCCTCGGACAACTCGCAACAGCAGGCAGCGCAAAGCGAGACGCGCATCTTTCACCGACTCGCTCGGTCGCGAGGTCGAAGTGCCTACGAACATCGAGAGGATCGCGCCCCTCGGGTTCGATCTCGCAGCAAGTCCTCATGACCGTCGCAGGCGACAAGCTCGTCGGGCTAGCAGGCGGTCCAAGCGCCAACCAGGAGAAATACTTCGGCGACAAATACAGCGGGATGGACGAGTTCGGCACCATCGTCGGCGGCAAGGGCGACTTCAACAAAGAAGCCGTGGCGGCGGCCGATGCGCAGATCGTCATCGACGTCGGCCAACCCAAAGACGGCCTCGCCGAAGATCTCGACACGCTGCAGCAACAACTAGGCATCCCCTGCATTCACGTAAGCACCACGCTCGACACCTTCGGCGATGCCTATCGCACACTCGGCGACCTCCTCGGCGTGCAGGATAAAGCCGAGGAATTGGCGACGTATTGCGACAACGTGTATAAGGAGATGTCCGAGTTCGCCGCATCCATTCCCGAAAACGAACGCGTCACCGTCGCGTACCTGCAAGGCGACACAGGCCTGCAGGCCATGCCGAGAGGCTCCTACCACAGCGTCATCACCGACATGGTGGCGAACAACGTGGTCGTTCTCGAAGACGGTGCGCAGGTAAGCGGCAACGGCAGCGAGACCAGCCTCGAGCAAATTGCGCTGTGGGACCCGGAGCTGATCATCTTCGGTCCGAACAGCATCTACGACACCGTCGCCGACGACCCGGCATGGCAATCGCTTACCGCCGTTCGCACCGGCAACTACTACCAGATTCCCAACACGCCCTACGATTGGATGAACCGGCCTCCGTCAGTCAACCAGCTACTCGGCCTTCAGTGGCTGCCGCGTATCTGCTATCCCGAGAAGTTCGATGACGACATGTACGAGGTGGTTTCCGGCTACTACAAGCTGTTCTACGACTACGACATGTCCCAAGCCGACTTCGACGAGCTGATGACGAAAGCCATGCCCCAAGGCTGACGTTCGGCAATAGAAGCGGAAGCGGGCTGTTCTTACCCTCTTGAGGTTGCGCCCCCGGCCCTCGGCCGGGCAGCTTGCGTTATACAATGGAAGCGAACCTTCGAAGGGGGAAACGTGGCCTATCTCATCTACATCATCGAAGACGACGACGCCCTGCGAAACGAACTGGCGCATCTGCTCGAGCTAAGCGGCTTCTCCGCCGTCGTCTGCACGCGCTTCGACACCGCCGCGGCAGACGCGCTGGCCGCCAACGCCGATTGCGTCGTGGTCGATCTCAAGCTCCCCCGGAACCGACGGGCACACCATCTGCCGCGACATCAGATCGCGCAGCTCGGTGCCGATTATCATGCTCACCTCCTCGAACAGCGAGTTCGACGAGGTCATGAGCATGAACCTCGGCGCCGACGATTACGTGACCAAACCCTACAGCCCCGCCGTGCTCATCGCGCGCATCAATCGATCATCCGCCGCTCGTCGACGGGCCACGACGATCTCAGGATAGAGCGAAAAGGCGTCGTGCTCGACATCGGCGCGGGGACGGTCACCTACGAAGACGGCACCGCCGAGCTGACGCGCAACGAGCTGAAGATCCTGCACATCCTCATGCGCAACCCCGGCATCGTCATCACCCGCACCGAGATCATGTGCGATCTTTGGGAGTCCGATGCGTTCATCGACGACAACACGCTCACCGTGAACGTCAACCGCCTTCGCAAAACGCTCTCCAAACTCGGCGTGCCCGACGACTTCCTCATCACACGGCGCGGACAAGGCTACATGGTATGAGCGCCAACATCAGCCTCGACGACATCGGCGACGACCTGCCCCGCTACACCCCCGCTCGCGTACCTGCGCGACCGCTGGGGAAGCGCGCTCATCGGCGCGCTTCTGATCGCGGGCTCTGTCTCACCCTCCCCGTCCTCGGCGTCGGGTTCCAAGCATGCGTCCTGGTGGTGGCATTCGCCCTCCTCTGCATGATCGCCGAAGCCGTCATCGGCTACCTCCGACGCGCGGCGTATTACCACGATGCAACCATGTACGTGCGTCAGATCGGCGCCGTCTGCCAGTACACCGCGCTCGTCGATGCGCCCTCCTTCCTCGAAGGGGCGCATCATGCACCGCTCGATCGAACGACTCGCGTTCGTCGCCGAAAAGGAAAACGCCGACGAACGAGAACAGGCGAGGGCGCACCGTGAGTACATCGAGCTGTGGATCCACGAGGTGAAAACGCCCCTCGCAGCTGCGAAGCTGATGCTGGCAGGCATGCACGGCGAACAGGCGCTGAAGCTGAAAGGCGAGATGGAGCGCATCGAGGCGCAAGTCGACCAGGCACTTTACGCGGCACGCGCGATTTCTCTCGCCAACGACTACCTGATCAAGTCCATCCCGCTCGCAGACGTCGTGCGCGCGGCGTGCAAGAAGAACATGCACGCGCTCGTGAACGCGGGCATCTCCCTCGACATCGCGGTCGGCGAGGACGTCAACGTGCTCGCCGACGAACCGTGGCTCACCTTCATCCTGAGCCAGATCGTCGGCAACGCGGCGAAGTACGGGGCGCGCACCATCAGCTTCACGACGCGCGAAGAGGAACCCGAGACTCCGCGCGGGCGCACCGTGCTCGAGGTGCGCGACGACGGCATCGGCATTCCCGCCGCCGATGTGCCGCGCGTGTTCGAACGCGGGTTCACCGGAAGCGCCGGGCGCTCGACTGGCACCGCCACGGGCATGGGACTCTACCTTGTCGCGACCATGTGCGAGGAAATGGGGCTCGGCATCGGAATCGGCAGCGAGGAGGGCGTGGGCACGCGTTTGGTTCTCAGCTTCCCGCACGATCGCAGGCGCCTGAGGGCGAACGAGGCACGCTGACCGGAAGGCGCAACGCGCGCGGGCGCAGCCCTCGCGCCCGGCGCGCTCCCACGCCCGACCGCTCTTCGCGCGAGGTCATGCCGGGAGACCGAGCGCGAACCCAACAGTTTCGTAAGATAAGCGTAAGCGGGTTCGATGGATGGGCGATGGCGCCCCTTCTACCATGGAATCATGCTCGACCACGAAGGAGGCAACACCATGGCAGAAACATTCGCAACGCCCCGCCCGCAGATGCGCGGCGCCCAGGCGTTTTCCCGAGACGCTTACACCGCTACGCAAGGACCCGTCCTCAGCGTGCGCAATATCGAGTCTTCGGCTCGCGCGACTCCATCACCCACGCGCTCGCGGGCGTGAGCTTCGATGTGGAGCGCGGCGAGTTCGTCGGCATCATGGGACCGTCAGGTTCCGGCAAGACCACGCTTTTTGAACTGCGTGTCGACCATCGACGTTCCCCACCGGCGGCAGCATCCTCGTCGGCGGACGCGACATCACCGGAGCCTCGAAGCGCCAGCTGGCGAAGTTCCGCCGCGATGACCTGGGCTTCATCTTCCAGGACGCCAACCTGCTCGACACCCTCAACGGTTTCGAGAACATCGCGCTGGCTCTCACCATCAAGCACGAATCGCCCGCGAACATCCCCGCCAAGATCGAGGCCATCGCGAAGAACCTCGGCGTCGAAGGCGTGCTGAAGAAGTACCCGTACCAGATGTCCGGCGGGCAAAAGCAGCGCATCGCGGCGGCGCGCGCCATCGTATCCGATCCCAAGCTCATCTTGGCGGACGAACCCACCGGCGCCCTCGACTCCCGCAGCGCGCAGATCATGCTCGAGACGCTCGAGATGATGAACACGCAGATGAACGCAACCATCATGATGGTCACCCACGACGCCTTCGCCGCCTCGTTCACCAACCGCGTGCTGTTCATCAAAGACGGCACCCTGTTCAACGAGATTCGTCGCGGCGATATGACGCGCGAGGATTTCTTCGCACGCATCATGGAGGTCATCGCGTTCCTCGGAGGTGACGCGAGCCATGCTGCTTAAACTCGCCGCGCGCAACATCCGCCGATCGGTGCGCGACTACGCCGTCTACTTCATCACGCTGCTGTTCGGTGTGGCGGTGTTCTACGCGTTCAACTCCATCGGCAGCCAGCAGATCCTCTTCGACATCGAGGCATCCGCGACCTCGAACATCTTCGACACCACTCAGACCATGCTCAACGGGCTGTCGGTGTTCATCGCGTTCGTCCTGGGCTTCCTCATCGTGTACGCGAACCGCTTTCTCATCAAACGACGCAAGCACGAGTTCGGCATCTACCTGACGCTGGGCATGAACCCGCGCAGCGTCTCGCTCATCGTGCTGGGAGAGACGGCCATCGTCGGCCTGGTCTCGCTCGGCATCGGCCTGATCTGCGGCGTCCTCGCCTCGCAGGCGCTCGCGTTCGCCACGGCCGCCCTGTTCGGCCTGCGCATGGCGGGCTACCGGTTCGTCTTCTCCCCCGATGCGCTCTTCGCGACCGTCGCGTGCTTCATCGTGATCTATCTCGTGGTGGCGCTGTTCAACCTGCTCGCCGTGAACCGCTATAAGCTCATCGACCTTTTGTCGGCAAGCTCGCACAACGAGAAGGACCCCGTGCGCAACCCCTGGGCCTGCCTCGCGGTGTTCATCGTCTCCCTCGGCGTCTTGGTCTTCGCCTACAACCGGCTCATCGTCAACGGGTTGGTCATGCTCGACGACCCGAACTTCTACCTGGCGACGGCGGGAATGCTCGTAGGCTCGCTTCTTTTCTTCTGGTCGCTGGCAGGCTTCGTCGTCAACGTGCTCCAACGCGCACGAGGCATCTACCTGCGCGGGCTCACCGTGTTCACCGTGCGTCAGATCGCCAGCAAGATCAACACCGCGTTTCTTTCCCTCTGGGTGACCTGCGTGATGCTGTTCTTCTCCATCACCATCTTCTCGACGGTCATGGGGCTGATCGACGTGTTCTACGGCGATGCCGAGGAAGCGAACCCCTACGACGCGACCCTCACCGCCGAGATCTACTTCGCCGACCCCGTCGACATCGCGCATCCCGACTCCGAAACGATCGACGAACGCGCCCGTGCGCTCGAGGCGAACTACCGGAGTTATACGCCGACGGCGTCGCACATAACTGGAATATGGCGCAGCGCTTCTCCGAGCGTGCCCGGCTGGCACGACATCGTGGCGAAATCCGCTCAAGTGGACGGCTGGGGAAGTTCCGGCATCACCTACGGGCAGCTGATGAGTCAAACGGAAACGTCGTCGGGCAACGCCGAAACCGACGACGCGGTCAGCGAGAACAACATCGGAGTCATGGCGTTGTCGCAGGTGAACGCACTGCTCGAAATGCAGGGGAAGAAGCCCGTCGAATTGCGCGACGGAGAGATCATGGTAGCCAACAACATGGCCATGACCGAAACCCTCGCGCGCGACATCGCGGGCTCGGAAACCGAGATAGACATGCTGGGCCGTACCTTCAAAGGTCTCCGCCGACATCTGCGACGTCAAATTCAGAACAACGCGATGCTCGCGACCGGCATGACGTTCATCGTCCCCGACGATGTCGTCGATGCGCTGCGCGAAGCGGGCGCCATCCCCCCTGCAGAGCTACCTCAACGTGATGTATCCCGAGGGAGTGGACAACGCCGACGGCGACACGGCGTTGAAGACCGCCCTCGCCGAGGCCTTCCCCAAGGAAGACAGCACGCTCGACGGAGGAACCGCCCATGCCGACGACGCGTTCGCGCGAGGGTTCTGGCCCCTCACCAACTTGATGACCTCGCTCGAGATGACCTCGCAAGCAGGCGGGCTGCGCATGCTCATCACGTATCTGGCCATCTACATCGGATTCGTGTTCCTCATCGCCACGGCTGCGGTGCTGGCCATCCAGCAGCTCTCCGAAGCCGCCGACTCGCAAGAGCGCTACCGATTGCTCGCGCGTCTCGGCTGCGACGAGCGGATGCTCTCGCGCTCGGTGCTCATCCAGGTGCTCGTGTACTTCCTCTGCCCCCTGACGCTTGCCATCTGCCATTCGGCGTGCGCCATCGGCGTCATGTCCGACTCGCTGTTCGAGCTGCTCGGCGTATCGGTCATCGGCCCCATAGCGATGGCGGGCGTGTTCATCACCGCCGTCTACGGCGTGTACATGCTGGCCACCTATCTGGCAAGCCGGGGATCATGCGCCAGGCAATCAAGGCGTAGCGAAGAGCGACGGGCATGCCCCTCGAACGCGCGACATGCGCTCGAGGGGCATGCGCCAGGAGCAGCATGACCCGTTCGCACCGCGCAACCGCAGCGGAAACCGCTCGACACGATCGCCCGTAACGGGACCCGGTTTTTCGGGTCGCGTTTTTTCGCGCTCCCGCAAACGCCCGTCGCCTGGTTTTCGAAAGCGAACGCCGCCGCGCATCTATACTGGATGCGATCGCAGCCGCAAAGAAAAAGAAAGGGAGCGCATGGAGTACCGGAAACTGCAAGACGAGATCAAAGCCGCCATGAAGGCGCGCGACGCGAAACGCCGCGACATCCTTCGCCAGGTCCACACCGAGTTGAAGTCCATCGAGGTGAACGAGCGTCGCGACGTCACCGAGGCTGATGTCGACGCCATGCTGAAGCGCGTCATCAAGCAGACCAAAGGAAACCCTCGACGGCTCCATCAAGGCGGGCACCAATCAAGAGCGCACCGACACGCTGGCCGCGCAGGTGGCCATCCTCGAGGAATACCTGCCGCAGCAGGTATCGGGCGATGCGCTGCTCGCGCTCATCGACGAGGTTCTCGACGAGACCGGCGCTTCGACGAAGCGCGAGATGGGACGCGTCATGCGCGCGCTCACGCAGAAGACGGGCGGCAACTTCGACAAAGCGGCTGCCGCAGCCGAGCTTAGGCAAACGCCTGAGCTAACGCTCAAGAATACAGCCCTGAAAGAAGCGGGCCCTGCAGCTCATCACGAGCTGCAGGGCCTTATCGTTTGCGACGGGACTTCGCGTCAAGGAGCATCCGCCAAAGCGGCGCTCGGCGAATCACCTAGTACACGCCGAAGAAGTAATCGATCTCGTCATCCCAGGAAGACTGCACCATCGACCACGTGCTGCGGACTTGGCGATGTCGACGGAGAAGTAACCGTCGTCCTCCATGTCGGCGCCCTTAATGGATTCGATGAACAGCTCGCCGATGCGCGCCTTGGCCTGATCTGCGTCATGCTGCTCAGCTCGGGCGAATTGGACAGGGTGTCGAGCTTATCGCCGAAATCGCTCAGCACGTCGAAGATGTCGCGCACTTTAACGTCGTAGGCGACGAACCCGGTGCCATCGCTTGAAGCCAAGACCATGGACGCCTGGTAGTCGAAATCCTGCAGCATGAGGCGCGCCACCTCGTTAGGGTCGACGCCGCATTCCGCCAACGTCAGATCGGACGCCTGATAGAAGCCGTCCTCGATGAGCGCGGCGACGGTGGACACGACCGCAGGATCGGCGTTGCGCAGCTTCTCCATCTCGGCGCCGACGACATCGCACGCAACGCGCTCGTCCTCGGTGATGGAGACGCCTTCGGGATACGCCCGCGAAGCGGACGGCGCCGAAAGCGAAGAAGAAGGCGCGGAATTGGAAGAGGAGCTCGAAATAGAAGCGGCGGGCGTGTCAATCTCATCCATGACCTGGCTGTACACCGCCATACCGAAAACCATGCTGCCGATGAACATCAAAACGGCGAGCACGATGCCGATGATGCCGCAGATACGACCCCCCTTCGCCGTTCCAGCCGTACCGCCCGATTTGATGTAGGAACCCGCCAAGACGATGGCGACGATGCCGAGGATGACGCTGAGAAGCGGGAAGCCAGCACAAGATGATGGCGGCGATGCCGCAGATGAGGGCTCCGGTCGCCTTGCCGTTGCCTGCAGGCTGAGGCCGCCCGTAAAGGCGGCACGGGCTGACCCATCGGAGGCTGCCCGTAAGGCGGCACCTGACCCTGCGCGCCGTCGGGAGGTGCGACGGGCGAGGGGCCGCGTACGGGTTAACCGGCTGCGTCGGCTGCGCAGGCGCAGCTCCGCCCGAATACGCCTGTTGATACGGATTGGACGCGGGAGCAGGCTCCGGGTCGCGGGCTGAGGACGCGGCTGCGTCGGATCCGCCGTAGGCTTAACTGCGCCACAGGCTGCGTCGGATCCGCCGTAGGTTGAGCAGGCTGCGCCACAGGCTGCGCGCTCGGCGACGGCTGCACGGGTCGGCTCGGCGACGCAGGCTGCACGGGCTCACCGGTGGGCTGTGCAGGCTCGCCGGGCGTCACCGGCTGAGCGGGCTGCGGAACCTGGTTGACGTTTTTCTCATCCATGGGTGTTCCCTTCGCTTTCTTGGACAGACCGTCGCGTCTTCCCCCGCCGACGCCGACGGCGCAAACAAAAAGGTCGAGCCGTTGTTTCGGCTCGACCCAAATTCTAGCGGAATCGACTGAATATCATCGCGTCAATGCCGACGAAGCTCAATCGTTTTTCGAGCGACGCCGCACGGCTGCTGCACCTGCGAACCACGCGCGACGACCGCACCGCCGTTCGCTACTCGGCGAGGTCGGCGACGCTCACGCGACCGCGGAACGTGCGATAGACGATCACGTGGTAGATCAGCACGAGCGGCAAGCCGATGCACACGATGACGATCATGTACAGAAGCGAGAGCTCCGACGCGCTCGCGTTCATGAGCGTCAACGTCGGGCCGACGCTTCCCTCGGAGGCGACCACCAGGTTCGGGAACATCGAGCACGCCAGCAACCCCGTCAGCGAGAACGCGCTCACGCTCTGCGCGAGGAAGGCGCCCAGATCGCAGCCCTTGACCTTGCCCAGATAAAGAGCGACGCACAAGCCGGCGACCACGAGGATCGCGAACAGGTAACGCAACACGGAGAGCGCGGATCCATCTCGGGGGCGATGATCACGAGCGCGTACACGGACACGATCACGAACAGCACGAGCGAGGCGATCTGCAGCGGAAGGCGGAGCTTCGCGGCGCGAGCCTGGATGTCGGAAGGCTTCGGAGCCTTCAAAGCGAGCCACGAAGCACCTGCGGCCATGAACATCGCCAGGCCGAGAAGGCCGGTGAGCAGCGTGAAAGGGCGTGACCAGGCCGAGCAGCGGAATACCTGCGTAGTCGCCGTTCGCATCCATGGGGATGCCCGCGAAGATGTTGCCCACGGCAACGCCGAGCAAAAGCGCGGGAAGCAGCGAGCCGATGAAGAAGCACACGTTCCAAACGCCGCGCCACTTCTTGTCGCCCGCCCAGAACTCGAAGGAGACCGCGCGCACGATCAAGCCGAAGAGCACGAGCATGACCGCCAGGTAAAAGCCCGAGAACGTGGTGGCGTACGCTGCGGGAACGCCGCGAACAGCGCGCCGCCCGCGGTGAGCAGCCAGACCTCGTTACCGTCCCACACAGGCCCGATCGCACGACGCGCGACAGCCTGCTCCTCCTCGTTTTTCGCAACGAAGGGGTACAGGACGCCAACGCCCAAATCGAAACCGTCGAGGACGAAGTAACCCGCGATCAGCACGAAGATCAGGAAGAACCACAAAACCGTGAGGATGGTCATTACCGATCGCCCCCTTTCGCACCGGCTTCTTCATCGACGGCATCGGCCTCGGCTTTCTTCGCGGACGCAGCAGACGCGGAAGCCGCGGGCGCGAACGCGGGGGCCTCGGCAACGTCTTCACCCTCGCCCTCGGCGACAGGGCCGTCTTTGATGAAGCGGCTGATGACGCGCGCCCAACCGACGAAGAGCATGAGGTACACGGCCAGGAACAGCACGATGGTGATGAGCAGCTCCACCGGCGTGACCGAGGCCGACGTACCGTCGGCGGTCAGCAGGTACACGCCGTCGGGACCGGTGACGGAAGGATACACCACGTACGGCTGGCGACCGACTTCCGCGGTCATCCAACCCGCCTGAATGGCGATGAAGGGGAATAAAGGCGAGATGAGCAGAATCCACTGCAGCCATTTCATGTTCTTGATGCGGCCCTTCTTGCGGGAGAACAGAAGCGCGAGGAACACGCACAGGAAAATGGCGCCGAACATCGCCACCATGAGGTGATAGGACTGGAAGACGAAGTTGACGGGCATGTCCTCGACGACGATGTCGCCGTACTTATCCGTCTGCGCAAGCTCGTTGAGGCCGGGTACTCGGTATCCCACGTGCCCGTTGCGAGAAAGCTCGTGCCTCCGGGAATGGCAAAGGGGGTGAGGACCTCCTGGGACTCCTCGTCAACCCAACCGAAGGCGTACAGCGGCGGGACCTCGGAGTCGTACATGCCCTCCATCATGGCGAGTTTGGTGGGCTGCTCCTCGGAAACCACGACGGCGGAAGCATGAGCGGTCACCAGCATGACGCAGGTGGCGAGGATGCCGACGACGGCGCCGACGCGCATCATCTTCATGGCAGCCTGCTCGTGGCGCTTCTTGATCATGTACCACGCGGCGACCGCCATGGCCACGAAAGCGCCCATGATGAGCAGCGCCACCACGGTGTGGCCGTAGCGGGAGATAAGCGAAGGGTTGAACGCGGCGGCGAAGAAGTCGGTGATGATGGCCTCGGAACCATCGGCGGACAGCGCGGCGCCTGCAGGAGTCTGCATCCAAGAGTTGGCGATGAGAATCCACAGGGCCGAGAGGCAGGAGCCGAACCACACGAGCCACGACGAAACGACGTAGAACAGGTGGCTGACCTTCTTCCTGCCGAACAGCAGCACGCCGAGGAAGACCGACTCGAGGAAGAAGGCGAACAGAGCCTCGGCGGCAAGCGGCGCCCCGAAGATATCGCCGACGAAACGTGAGTAGTCCGCCCAGTTGGTGCCGAAGGAGAACTCCATGGTGATGCCCGTCGCAACGCCGATGGCGAACGTCGCCGCGAAGATCTTCACCCACATCCTGGACAGCGCCTCGTCCTCGGGCAGCTTCGAACGGAATGCTTTGGTAACGAAAAATGGCCATGATCAGGCCGATGCCGATGGAGATCGGCACGAAGATGAAGTGGTAGCTCGCCGTGAGCGCGAATTGCAACCGTGATAGCAACACCGGATCGGCAAACAGGTCCATGCGTCTTCCCCCTCCTTTGTGGTTTTGATGCTAAATTGATACTACATTAGTGTCATTATAGTATCTCCCTATTGTCAATGGTAGACGAACGGGTATTATTTTTGAAACTTTTAACCGAAGACGAAGTGATGCGCCGGAACTGCAGAGCACCCGTTGACATCTCGTCGCCATCGCTTCGCACCTGCGCAGACCCCTCCATCGAGCCGATGCTACAATAGGCAACTGACCAGGCGAAACATTCCGCTTGTCACTTACGGGGGGAACAACAGGGAGGGGGGAGAGACATCATGCGTAAACTGAAAATCGCCGTCATCGCGCTTCTTACGGCGGGCGTGCTCGGAACGGGCGTGGCGCTCGTCGGATGCGCAAGCGCACCTGATCCCGAGCAGGCCGTTCGCGCCAGCCTCGAAAGCGAGCTCGGCGTGTTCCAGAACCCCAGCCAGGGAGCAGATCGACGAGCTCGTGGCGGATCTGGCAGGTACGGACGAGTTCACCACCTACGGCATCGACGTCGACGAGTACATCAAGACCATGCTCGACGGATTCGCCTACAGCGTCGACTCCGTCGAGGTCGGCGAAGACGGAAAGACCGCCGTGGGCAACGTGACCATCACCTGCAAATCCACCGTCTCGGCCACGGCGAAGGCCGAAGCGCTCACCGAGGAGTGGGTGGTAGCGAACGCGGCGAGCCTCGCGACGATGACCGAAGACGAGCTCAACCTGGAAATCGGCAAGCTGCTCATGCGCGCCGTGGCCGAATCTGAGCCTGCGACCAGCAGCTGCAGCCTCGACTACGAGCTGATCGACGGGACGTGGACGCCCGCCGACACCGCTGAAAGCCAGCTCATGAAGGCCTTCTACGCCTAGCGACCGCACCCCGTGATCAAGCGGACCGCCGCTCAGGCCCCGGCGTCGACATGACGGCTCCGGGGCCTTCGTTTTGCTACACTTTCCCCATGGCACTCATCGACGACATACGCGCATACCGACCCGTGAACGAGCAGGAGCAGGCGGACAAGCTCGTGATCCTGCGCGCGCGCGGAAAACGATCCGAACTGTTTCGACCGCAGCGCGCAGGCGCACATGGCGTGCTCCATCTGGACGGTCGACCCCACGCTCACGCAGACTCTGCTCGTCTACCACAACATCTACGATTCATGGAGCTGTATCGGCGGTCACGCCGACGGGGGACGCGACCTGGCGGCCGTGGCGCTGCGAGAGCTTTCGGAAGAGACCGGCATGGCGAAGGCTCAACTGGTCGACTGCGGGCCGGGCGGCGTTTAATCGATCGAGGTGCTTACCGTAGACGGCCACGTCAAGAGCGGCGAATACGTGAGCTCGCACCTGCATCTCAACGTGACCTACCTCGCCGTCGCCGACCCGCGTGAAGCCGTCCGCATGAAGCCGAACGAGAACAGCGGCGTGCGCTGGGCGCCGATCGAAGACGCCGTGCGGCTATCGACGGAGCCGTGGATCCGCGATCGCATCTACCGCAAGCTCATCGACAAGTTGCAAGACCCCGCCGTGCGCGCTGCCGCGAAAGACGCCGCGCAGGAGCTCGACCGCCGAGGAGCGGCTCGCTCGATAATCGGAAACCTTTAAAGCGTCCCGCTCGCCTAATTTCGCCTATTCACCCCGGTCCCATCGATACGCGCGAAAGAGCATCGCCTCGCCCGCTCAGTAATAGCGGTAGTACGCCGCGCAGCTTCCCCTCGCTTGACACCATGCACGGGCCGACAGGGTTTCTCAGGCGAGCACACCGTGCGGAACAGCGGGCACTCGTTCGGCGGCATGACGCCGCGCAAGACGTCGCCGCAACGGCATCCTTTATGCTCGACGGTCGGCTCGACCTCGGGGGCGAACCTGCGCATCGCGTCGAACTCGGCGTACTCCTCGCGGATGCGGTAACCCGACCCCGGTATCTCCCCGAGGCCGCGCCAGGTGGAGCTGCACGTTTCGAACACCTCGTCGATGGCCGCGAGGGCAACGGGTTTCCCTCGGCCATGACGCCGCGCGAGTAGGCGATCTCGATGTCGGCACGCCCCCCTCGTGCAGCTGCCGCATGATCATGGCAATGCCCTGCAGCACGTCAACGGGCTCGAACCGGTGATGACACCCGGCACCCCGTACTTCTCCGCCAGGAAACGATAGGGCTCAACGCCGATGATGGTGCTGACATGCCCGGGAAGGATGAGCGCGTCGACCTTAAGCTCGGGATCGTTGATGATCACCTCGAGAGCGCCCGGCATGCTCTTGTGGGCGCCGTAGACGCTGAAGTTCTCAAGGCCCGCGGCCTTCGCCCGCTTGACGGCCATCGCGACCAGGGGCGTGGTGGTCTCGAATCCCACCCCCACGAACACGATCTGACGATCGGGGTTCTCCTGAGCCAGCTTGAGCGCGTCAAGCGGCGAGTAGACGATCTCGACCGACCGACCTGCAGCCTGCTCGGCGAGCAAACTGGAAGTGGAGCCCGGCACGCGCGTCATATCCCCCGAAGGTGGCGATGGTGACGCCCTCGACGCGGGCGAGGGCGATGATCTTGTCGATATCGTGGTTCGACGTCACGCACACCGGGCACCGGGGCCGGAGGCGAGGCGCACGCCCTCGGGCATGAGCGTCCGGATCCCGTTGCGGGCGATGGCCACCGTGTGCGTGCCGCACACCTCCATGAGCGTTGCTCCCCCATCGGGAACGAGCTCGCGGATGGACTCGACCAATCCACGAGCGAAGCGCGGGTCCTTGAACGCCTTGAGCTCCGACTGGAGATCGGCTGCGTCTGCCATGTCTTCCTCCTCGCCGCCGCTAACCTTGCACGACCTCGTCGGCGACCAAGTCCGGGAACTGCTTCACTATCTCGAGCGTCTCGGCGGCGAACTCGGGATCGACGACCTCGATGGCGAAACCGGCGTGAACCAAGACGAAATCGCCTTCCTTTTTGAGGAGTCAGATCAACCGAGATGGAGCGCGTCACGCCGAGAATGTCGACCGTCGCAAGACCGTCCTCTTCGAGGCTCGTTATCTTCGCGGGAATCGCTAAGCACATATTGTTCTCTTTCACGTCAATGCGGTGGGCGAATCCGAGCCTACCGCGCCTTTTTCTTGCGCCCATGCTACCACAGCCTGACCGTAGGAGACGCACCCGTCGTTCGGCGGCAGATCGCGGTTGATCGCGACGCTGAACCCCGCCGTCTCGAGGCGATCGAGCGCATGCTCGACAAGGTAGCGGTTCATGAACACGCCGCCCGACAACGCGATGACGTCAATGCCGTAGAGCGCGCGGGCCAGCTCCGCCACCGTCAAGACGGCTCCGACAATCGCATCGTGGAAGCGGCGCGCTATCACGGCGACGGGAACACCTTGCACCACGTCGTCGAGCAATGCGCGAAACGTCGGCTCGGCGTCGAGGAGCAGCACCGAGGTGTCATGCGCGGTGCTCGTCTCGGTCGCCGTGTTCTTCGTCACCGCGACGGCATAGCGGGCGCGCGTCTCTTCGTCATCCTGGGAGGGAGCGACCTCATGAGCCGCCGCACCGCCCGAACCCTTCTCGAAGCCCGACATGCACGACTCGAGCAGCACCGCGCCCTCGCCTTCGTAACCGGGCTGCACGCACACGCCGAGCAGCGCGCTCGCCGCGTCGAAAAGCCTTCCCACCGAGGAGGTCACGGGCGTGTTCAACCCGCGGTCGATCATGGTCTCGCACACGCCCGCCTGATCGCCGAGCGCCGACAGAGCGCCCGCCGCCCGGGATGATCGAGCAAATCGAACTCCCACAGCACGCCGTAGGCCATGCGCAGCGGATTTTCACCGCAGCGGCGCCGCCCGGCATGGGAACGTAGGCGAAGTTGGCGAAGCGCTCGAAATCGGCGCTGTTGGCGATGAGGCACTCCCCGCCCCAGATGGAGCCGTCGACGCCGTAACCCGTCCTGTCGAACGCGAAGCCGCATACCGCGCCGACAGACCGTGCTCGCCGATGACCGACGCGATGTGAGCGTGGTGGTGCTGTACCTCGACGAGAGGAAGCTCCTGCTCATGCGCCCATTTCGACGTGAGGTACTCGGGGTGGAGATCGCACGCGACAACATCCGGCTCAACCTTGAACAACCTCTCGAAGCGACGTTTGGCGGCAAGCCACGCATCGTAGGTTGCGGCGTTTTCCATATCGCCCACATGCTGGGAAATGAACGCCTCGTCGCCCCGCGAAAGCGCGAAGGTGTTCTTCTGCTCCGCCCTGCGGCGAAGACGACGCGGGCGGGCGAGGAGGAAGACGGTGCGAAGCCCGAGGACCGCGACGGCGACGCGGCGGCGAGGTCCGCAGACGCAGGCGAGGCCGCGAGCTGCGCGCCAGGGTCGATCTTCACAGACAGGGGCGCGTACCCGCGCGCGCGACGAACGAACTGAACCGCGCGGCCCGCCGAACCCGCATCGATCACGCGCACAACCGAGTCGTCGAAGCGCGTGAGGATGGCGCGGTTGTTCCCCAGAAACGCGTCCGCGACGGAGCCAAGGCGCTCGTAAGCCTCCGCATCCGAGACGACGATGGGCTCATCGTGAACGTTTCCCGAGGTCATCACGAGCATCGGTTCGCCAACCCCGCCCAGGCGGCGAAAAAAGCCGTCCATGAGAAGATGCTGCACGGGCGTGCAGGGCAGCATGACGCCGAGCTCGGTCAAGCCGTCGGCGAGGCCTTCGGCAAGCACAGCCCCCCGGCGCTTGCGAAGCAGGACGATCGGCCGCTGCGGCGAGGCGAGAAGGCCCTCCTCGACTTCGTCGATCTCGCAAACGGTGCGAGCCGCCTCCGCATCGCGCATCATCACCGCGAAGGCCTTCCCGTCACGGCGCTTGCGGTCCCTCAAACGAGCGACTGCCTCGGCGTTTCGCGCGTCGCAAACCAGATGGAACCCACCGAGGCCCTTCACGGCGATGATACCGCCCTTGCTCAACAACTCGACGGCGCAGGCGAAGATCTCGTCTGAAGCAGCACGATCGGACCCAAGGCGAACCTTGAGCGCGGCGACCTCGCGCGGACGGCCTTCCTCCCACTCCGCGAACGTCACGACGGGGCCGCATTCGAAGCAGGAATCCGGCTGCGCGTGAAACCTGCGATCGAGCGGGTCGGCGTATTCGCGCGCGCAGCTCTCGCACATCGCGAACTCGTTCATCGACGTCGCGGCGCGGTCATAGGGCAGGTCATCGATGATGGTGAAGCGAGGCCCGCAGTTCGTGCAGTTGATGAACGGGTAGCGGTAGCGCCTGTCGCCCCGGGTCGAACAGCTCCGCAAGGCAGTCGTCGCAGGTCGCCAAATCGGGCGACACGAGCGTGGTCTCGCGCGAGGCCGCATCGTCGGAGAACCTGATCTCGAAGGTCGTGAAGCCCTCGAGCGGCACCTCGGCCAGGTCGATCTCGCGAACCTGGGATGCGGCGGGCGGGTTGTCCGAAAGATCGAGCACGAACTCGTCAAGCAGCTTCGACTCGCCTTCGGCGTGGATGCGAACGCCGTCGACGGCGTTGAGCACCCAGCCGTTGACGAGGTATTTCCTTGCCAGCCGGTAGACGAACGGCCGGAATCCCACGCCCTGCACGATGCCCTGAACGTGAATGTCGAGCGCCTCGATCATGTCGCTCCTCCTCAAAATCGAAACGGCACGCGCCGAGACGCTGCGTGCCGCATTTGCTTAACGTTTGCGCGAAGAGAAGGCTATCACCTCATATGGCGGGGTTTCCACACCTCGTCGTCCGGCGGCTAATCCTCTTCGGACGCGGTCTGAGCAGCGGGCTGCTCAACCTGCGCGACGGGCTGGGCGGCCCGCGCCGCCTCTTCCCCGCAGGGGCAACCGCCGCAGTCTCGATCACCGCGCCCTCGGCCCGCGCCTGCTCGAGCTCGGCGTCCTCGGCTTCCTCCTCCGCCTCGGCGAGCGCTCGGTCCACGATGATATCGGCGACGATGTCGCGGATGACCAGGGCGAGCATGCGCAGCGTCACGCCCGAGTTGTCGGGAAGATGCAGATGCACGCAGCGTCTGCCACGCTCGGCGAGCGTGATCAGATCGCCCGGAAGCCTGCGCCTTGGCCAACGCGCCGAGAGACTCGGCCTCCTGAGGCAGCGGGATGTCCTTCAGCTCGTCGGCAGACAGGATGAGGAACACGCCGCAGTTCGGACCGCCCTTCTGGAGCTGCCCGGTGGAATGCAGGTAGCGCGGCCCCACCTCGAGGCACGACACGACGCCGAACGCCTCGGCGACGTCGTGGCGGATGGACTCGAGCGCCTCGCGCCTGCCTTCGCCCGTGAACGGGAGGAACGCGTTAAGCGCGAAGAAGTCGCCCGGCTGAACCGAGGAGAACAGCGCGTAAAGGCTCGACCTCATATCGTCGCAGCCCGAAAGCGCGGGCGCCTGGCGAACTTCGACGATGCCCATGTTGACCTCTTCGGTGAACGCCTCCTCGTAATCGGGAGCAGGCTGGCCTTCGCGAAGAATATCGAGCACAGCGGCCTTCGCCGACGCGACATCGGGCTGGTCGAAGGGGCACACCTTCATGAGGTAACCGCACATGGCGATGGCGTACTCCCCACATGACGAAGTGCTCTGCAAGCTCCTCCACCGAGTCGATGCGGTAGTTCTGGCGCGGAATGTTCGGGTCGATGTAGGCCAAGCTCATCTCGAAGTTATGGCGCTCGTCCCACAGGTCGGTCTTCGTCTGATACATGATGACGCTGCGATCACCCGGATCGAGATTAAGCAGCAGCGGATCGATCTCGATGTTGGGAAGGATGCCCTTGCCCTCCTTGCCCACGGATTCGGCGACGAGCTGCTCGATCCAAAGACCGAGGACGCGCCCGCGCTTCGGCGTGAGAAACGAGAACTTGTTGCGGCCCTGCTCGTAGTTGTCGTAAAGGAAGGAGGCCAGCCCGATGGCGGGATTGTCGATGGCGTCTTCGCTGCAACGCTCCTCGGCTTCGCGCGCATGCTCGACGAACGACTCGAGATCGATGCCCGCGAGCGCTGCGGGCAGAAGCCCGAACACCGACAGGGCGGAGAAGCGGCCGCCGACCGTCGGCTCTCCCGAGAAGATGGCGAGCCACCCTTCCTCGCGCGCCTGTTTCTCGAGATCGGAGCCGGGATCGGTGACAGCCACCAGATGGCGGACGACCTCCTCCTCACCGAGAACCTTCGCGAAGCCCTCGCGCACCGCGCACAGAAGCAGACGCGGCTCGATGGTGCCGCCGCTTTTCGACGAGATGACGACGAGCGTGCTTTGGGACGGCACGACGCGAGCAGCTCGCGAACGCGCACCGGGAGTCGGAGTCGAGCGTCTTGAACGAGACGCGGTTCTTATCGACCTTGTTGTACTTCGTGATGGTCATGGGCGCCTGGGTCGATCCGCCCTGGCCGATGAGCACCACCGTGTTGATGCCGTCGGCCACCACGTAGTCGGCGAACGACTGGATCTCCTGCAACGAGCAGGGGAGGGTTGGACGCGAGGTCAACCCATCCCATGAAGTTCTCGGCGACGCTTCGCGCTTCGTCGGAAAAGTCGTACAGCGAGGCGTCCTTCGCGTGGATGCGACTCGCCACGCACTCCTTCACCAGCGTTTTCGCTGATGGGTAGAGCTTGTCCATTTCTCCGAAATCATCGGTTCCTTCTCTCAACGAGGCCGAAAAGCCACGAAATCCAACTATGAATTCTCGCTATTCTATCAAAGCGCACGGAAATAACCGCACCGCCGACCCCATCTGTGGCGGTTGTGTGAACCGTACGGCGTCGGCTTGCAGGCGAACGGCGGGCGTTGCGGCGGCGGGCGCCCGGCGGCGGCGCATCGCTACTCCCCGTCGAAAAGCTCCTTCGCCTTCTCGAGATGCCCGACGATCTCGATATGCTGCGGGCAGACGTCCTCGCAAGCGCCGCAACCGATGCACGCCGAAGCCGGCCCCGTCGACGCGTTCCACTCGTAGTTCTCGTTCGCCCGGTAGAGGTCGTCGTAAAGCGCGTAGATGTTGAGTGATTCGAGAATCACCGGAATGCGCACGCCGCTCGGGCAGCCCTTCAAGCAGTACCCGCAATCGGTGCAGGGAATGCGCTGCTCCCGATCCAGCACGGCGCGCACCTGCTCGATCACCTCGAGGTCGGTGCTCGACATCGGCGCGAAATCACGCATGACGTCGATGTTCTCCCGCATCTGCTGCGTTGTCGACATGCCCGACAGCACGCGCTCGACCCCGGGAAGCGATGCGGCGAAGCGAAGCGCCCACGAGGCTGCAGACTGCGCAGGATCCGCTGCGGCAAAGGGGCGCCCGAGCTTCGTCGGACAGGCGCACGAGCGAGCCGCCCTTGATGGGCTCCATCACGATAACGGGCACCTCGCGAGCACGTGCCACCTCATAGCATTTGCGCGACTCGATCTTAGGGCTCTCCCAGTCGGCGTAGTTGATCTGCAGCTGCACGAAGTCAACGTCGGGATGCGCCGCCAGCACCGCCTCGAGCGCGTCCGCCTTATCGTGAATGGAAAACCCGAGCTTGCGAGCGAGCCCACGTTCACGCAGGTCGTAGGCGAAATCCCACAAGCCGAAATCGTCGAAGAGCTTCGTGCGGTCCTCGCCGAGATTATGCAGCAGGTAGCAGTCGAAATACCCCGCCCCCCGTCCGTTCGAGCGAGACGTCGAACATGCGCTTCGCCTCATCGGCGTCTTTCGCCATCCACGCGGGAAGCTTCGTCGCCAGCTGGAAGCTCTCGCGCGATACCGATCGACGAGCGCCTCCTTCGCCGCAACCTCCGATCGCCCGCCATGATAGCCGAAAGCGGTGTCGAAATACGTGAAGCCCGCCCGCATGAAGGCGTCGACCATGTCCTTCACCTGTTCGATGTCGACGACCTTCTCGCCGTCGATTTCGTTTTCCGGCAAGCGCATCAAACCGAAGCCGAGCATGTTGCCCGCGTTGCCCATCTTCCCCCCCTGATCCGTGCGCCGAGACGCCCAGCGCCATCGCCGCGGCGACGCGACGCCGACCCGCGCCGCCTACCACGCCTTTTACTCCGTGGCTATAATAACCCAATGGAACGCGCGACGTTGCGTCGCGCACCGTCAACGACCCTATCGTCGAAGGAGGAGGAGCCATGTTCTCAACCGCCACGCTTCTCGATCTGCCCGCGTTCTCCTGCGCCCACGCGACCGACGCGAGCGCCGCGACGGGCTGCACCGTCGTCGTGGCCCGCGAGGGAGCGACCTGCGGCGTCGACGTGCGAGGAGGCGGGCCGGCCACGCGCGAGACAGACCTGCTCAAGCCCGAGAACATGATCGAAAGGGTGCACGCCGTGGTGATCTCCGGCGGATCGGCCTTCGGCCTGGCATCCGCATGCGGCGTGATGGACGTGCTCTCCGCGCGAAAGATCGGCTTCGAGCTGGGCGGCGCGCACGTGCCCATCGTCACAGGCGCCTGCCTGTTCGATTTGCTGGTCGGCGAAGAGGGAGTCGTGCCCTCCTCCGACCGCTACGTGAAGCTCGGAGCCGAAGCGGCGACGCGGGCGCTCGAACAGGGCACGTGCGGTCTCGCCGAAGGCAACGTGGGTGCCGGATGCGGCGCGACCGTCGGGAAGATGCTTCTGCCCGAGCAGGCCATGAAATCCGGCCTCGGTGTTCACGGCGTTCGCGTCGGCGATTTGGTGACGTGCGCCATCGTGGCCGTGAACGCGATCGGGCAGGTGCGCGACGAGCAAGGGAAGCTGGATCGCGGGCTGCAACGAGGAGGGGCGCGTGCTCGACCCCCTCGAGGTGATGGCCAAGCGCGCGCAGCTCGCCGCCGCGCAGCAGACGGACGCAGGCGCGGGCGCGGCGCCGTGCGCCAACACCACGCTCGGCATCGTGGTGACCAACGCCGCGCTCACCAAGGCCCAGGCGACCAAGGTCTCCTCCACCACGCACGACGCGTACGCACGCGCCATCAAACCCGTGCACACCTCCAACGACGGCGACACCATCTTCACGTTCGCCTCGGGCGAGGTTCCCTCCGATACCGACACCGTGGCCATCATGGCCACCGAAGCCATGCAGCTTGCTATCGTGCGTGCTCTGACCTGCGCCGATGCAGCATACGGCCTGCCCTGCGCACGCGATTTCGCTTAAAGGGGAAGGCCGTGCGCCGCGATCGTCGAAAGCGTCGCGGCAGCCGCCTCAAGCAGCTCGGCGCAAAAAACGCCCTGCCGCAGTTCACATGAGCGGCAGGGCGTTTTCCGTTGCGTCCTGGATCTTAAATGCCGAGCGCCTTCTTCAAAGCGGAAACTCGGCGACGGGATACAGGATCTTCTCCTCCACGCCGTTGAGCGTCAGCAGCAGCGTGCCGCCCGGAAACCGATTCGATCTCCTCGACCATCGAAAGGTTCACGAGGTAGCCGCGGTGCACGCGGGAAGAACCCGTGACCATCGAGACGCTTCTCCAAAGTGGCGAGACTAACCGTCGAGAAGTACCGGTCGGTGTCGGTCTGCAAGTAAGCATAATCATCGCGCGCCATGACGAAACGGATCTTGTCGATGGCGATGAGAATTTTCTTGCCGCCCTTCTCGACCGGAATGCGCTCGGACTTCTGCGCCTGCATGTGAAGCGAGACCTGCTCGCGCACGCGCGTGATGGCCTGGGCGAGGCGTTCGGTTTCCACAGGCTTGACCAGGTAGTCAATCGCGTTCACCTTTGAACGCATCGAGCGCGTGCTCGCTGTAAGCCGTCACGAAGACGACAGCGGGCGGGAACTTGAGGTGCTGCAGGGCCTCGGCAGCTGGAGCCCCGTCGCTTCGGGCATGTTCACATCGAGGAACATGACATCGCACGGGTACTCTTTGAGCTTCTCGATGGCCTCGCGCACGCTCGCGGCCTCGGCGACGACGTCGACCTGGCCAACTTCGTCCAAGAGAAAACGCAGCTCGGAGCGCGCAGGTGCCTCGTCGTCGACGATGATTGCCTTAAGCACGATAGCCTCAAACGTAAGATGTCGGTTTTGATCGTTATGCATTATAGACTAGAAAGCTACCGCCCGCCGATAAAGCGCCCATATCCGTGTGATTTTTTCCTGTTGATCGGCGAGCAGCGCGGCAAAGCCTCGCGCAAAGTGTAGCCCCAGGTGAAAGCCCCTGTTCAAACATGAAAGAACCCGTTGCGCCCGGGTCTTGAGGCGCAACGGGTTTCCGTTTTGCAAAGTCTTGGCCCAGGGTGCCTCGTGCGACGGGCTAGGCCAGATCGAGCTGCTCGAGATCATACAAGGCAAGCGCGTAGATCTTGAACGCGGTCTTCAGCTGGTCGACGCCGACCGCCTCGTCGGGCCCGTGGATGCCGCCCGCCCAATCGGGAACGGCAGCCAAGGCATCTCGGTCCGAAGCTCGCCGCGCAGGAGAACACGCGCGCGTACGTGCCGCCGCCCATGGTGAAAGGCTCGGCGTCGGCACCGGTGATCTCGTTGTACGCGCGAAGCAGCGTCTGAATCTCCGGAGTATCGGGTTTCACGAGGAACGGGGCCTTGACCAGCGTCACCTCGAAAGTCGCGCCGATAGGATCGGTATGCGCGCGCATCGCCGCAGCGATATCCGCCTCGGTGATCGAGGTGGGGAAACGCGAGTCCATGGTCTGGACGAACCTGCCATCTTGCATGGCGACGGTTCCTCCGATGACCGTCAGGGGCCCGAAGTAATCATCCTCGGACTTCAGCCCAACGCCGGAACCGTCCGTCGCGCCGAGCAGCTTCTCCTGGAATTCGAGGAACGCGCGTTCGTCCGCGCTGCACAAATCGTTCGCCAGCAGATAGCGCACGACGAGCTCGATGGCGTTGACGCCGTTTTCAGGCATTGATGCGTGGGCGCTTTTCCCCAAAGGCCTCGATGCGCGCTGCGCCGTTCCCGAGATCCGTCACCGTGATGCTCTCCGCTTCGGGAAGCACGGCGGCGTCAGCCCTTACGACCGCGTGGGCGACACCCGCACCGCGTTGGGGGCGGCACCTCCCGCGAACTCCACGATGACGGGATCGGAAATCGACCCCGAGGTGATGCGCGCGTCGAACCCGCCCTTCTCACCGTGGCAAACGGGGGAACTCGGCGTCGGGCGTGAACAGGAAAGCGGGATCGACGAAGCGCTCGCGATAGTAGGGCACGTCGTTCATGCCGGACTCCTCGTTCACGCCGAAGAGAAAACGAATCGTGTGGTTGAACCCAAGACCGAGGTCGGCCAAACACTTCATGGCATGCAGCGCCATGAGCGAGGGGCCTTTATCGTCAAGCACGCCGCGACCGATCAGGAACCCCTCCTTCTCGGTGACCGCATACGGCTCGTGATGCCAGCCGGGACCCGCGGGAACCACGTCCATGTGACCGATGATGCCGATCTGCTTATCACCCGCGCCCGCAAGGTCGGCATAGCCCATGTAGCCGTCGACATCGCACGTGGAAAACCCCATGCCCTCCGCGATGGAAAGGACTTCGGTCAGCGCCGCCTTCGGCCCGGCCCAAACGGCGCTGCGGGCTCGAAGCCTCGAGGTCCTCGACGCTCTCGATTTTGACGAGCCGATCGATATCCTGAACCATTGCGGGCCAGTTCTTCTCCAAATAGGCCTCAGCGGCGGAAATGACGTCCTGACGATTCATGGCGCTCCTAATCTTCAGAGGAAAATGCTGCTGCCATTATGGCATTCCCCGAAGACCGGGCGCGCTCGCACGATGAGACTCTTGAAGAAACGCCCAACCCAGCCGGACGATCGGCCACGCGCAACCGTTCTCCGACCGCGCGCGACCGTCCTTCGCTTGAGGGCTGCCGCCCCCGACCCGAGCGCAGCAGCCCTCCATCCGAGCGCAGCCTCCTTCGTTCGAGCGCAACCGCCTATGGCGCGAACGCGAGCTTTGGAAATCGTGCGGAATCGCAGCGTCGCATTTTTGCTCTCGACGGGCACGGCGCGTTCCGCTATACTGCAAGACTGCGCCGGGTGGCGGAACGGCAGACGCGTCGGTCTCAAAACCGATATCGAAAGGTGTGTGGGTTCGAATCCCACCCCGGGCACCACTTCTTCGCCGGCAATCGCACGGCAATTAATTCACCCAACAACCGCAGATGTTATTTTTCACATCCGAGTTTTTCGCTACCGGGCGCCCGGTACGCCCCGATGCGCCCGGCACCCATGCCGCAACCGCATCAAGTCGGGCGGAGATGGCCATACGGCGCGAGCGGCGTCCGCGAACGATGCACGCGAGCATCACCCATGAGCGGCAACCGCAAGCGGTGCGGGCGGAAACGAAGAAGCTCCCGCCCCGAGTTCAGACAAGGGAGCGAGAGCCTCTGAGAACCGTTTCGGCAACAAGCGTCTACAGCGCGAACTCCTTCTCGCCGTTGAACACCGCGAGAGCATCGGCGACCGAGTAGTCGGCAAGGGTGATGGCGCTGATGGCCTTCGTCAGACGCACCGCCTCATCGAGCGAACGCTGATGAATGTTACGCCGCCGTCGCGTTGCCGCACGCGCCGCCCACGTGGATCTGCTCGTGCAACTGCGTGAGGAACGTCTCGGCGTCCACCGTCGAGCCGCCGGCGCACACGAGGCCGGTGCGGCCGACGCCATCGTGGCGACCTTGAGGGCCTCGGCCGGCGTACGGCCGTCCTCGGGCTTCGGCGGGTTCACCTTCACGAAGTCGGCGCCGAGGCACAGGGCGACGCCCGCCGCACCCGCGATGAGGCCGGATCCTTCTCGGCCTTGACGGCCTTGCCGCGGGGGTAGATCCACAGCACGACCAAAAGACCGTTGGCGTGAGCCTGGGCGATGAGCTCGCCAGCCTCGGCCAGCATGGTGGACTCATATTCGCTGCCCAGGTAGATGGTGTAGCCCAGGCCCACGATGTTCACGCCGTTGTCGCGCATGGCGAGCACGGCGGCGAGATCGGTCAGCTGCGGGGAATAGGGATCCTCCTGGCTGGTCTTCACCAGGTTGGTCTTGGAGTTCATCTTAACGAGGTAGTTGATCTCGGGATAGTCGGCCGCATACTGGGCGATGAGGCCACGCTGCCCTGCGAGCACGCCGCAGACGCCCTGGCTGCCGATTTTGAACAGATGCTCGGCTCGGCGTCGGCGATGTCGATGCCCTCGCCGTAGAAATCCTTGTTCATGTGCTCGATCTTCTGATCGCAGGCGAACAACATCAGACGCCGGTCTCACGCGTAGCCTTCATGTAGTTGGCGATATACACGTCGCGCATGTCGGGCATGACGTCGACGGGAACCTTCACCTGATCACGAGTGATCTTCGGCATGTCAATCCTCCTTTAGGATTAGCTTGGACGCCGCGGGGCAACCTCGACGCCCTGACAACGTGTTCCATTGTACCGAAAAGCACCGGCGCAACCGATGCCTCCAAGATGAACGGACTGTTTTTCCACGACGGGATCGGGACGGGCCGGCGGCGGGGGCGCGGGGCGAGGCGAGAACGCGGCTCTGCGGCGGGCTCAGGGGCGGAAACTCGGCAACGTGACGGGAATGCGGCTTTGCGGCGGGTTCGCGACGAAATCGGGGCGGGCGCGGCGATGGCACTTTAGCGAGTGCGGGCGACGCGGGACCACGGACTCGTGACGAGATCGGGGCAGCATGGCGCGGCGGACCCGTGACGAGGCGTCGGCCGCAGCACCGCCCTACGCCCGAGCTAATCCTCGTCCTTCTCGTAATCGCGCAGCTCGAGGTTGCTCTTGCCCGTGGCCCGCTCGATGGCCTTCATGATCTTGTCGTAGAACAAAATGCACACCACCGCGATGGCGCCCGCCACCAAAAAAGATGATGAGACTCTGCACGATATCGCCCTCGACCAGGCCCGATGCGGCATAGGTGGACACCAGGATGCGGGAATGCGAGCGATGTTCGAAAGCAGCAGAAACGTGCGCAGGGGCATGTGGGTCAGCGGCACCAGGTAGGTGAACACGTCTTTCGGCATCCCGGGATGAGGAAAAGCACGAACACGATGATGTTGAGCTTGCCCGAGTTCTCGAACGTGCGAAATTTGGCCATGTGCTTCTCGGAGACCATCGCCTGAACGAACGGCGCGCCGAGCTTGTGGACCAGCAGGAACACGAACGCGCTGGAGACGACGCAACCCACCAAGACGATGAGCGCGCCGACCCACGGCCCGTATATCATGCCGGCAGCGACTTGAACAACCTCGCCGGGAATGAAGGCGACGACGACCTGGAGGAACTGGATGGCGAGAAGGATGAAAGCCCACCGGCCCCGCCTGGCGCACGTCGTTGATAACGCGATCGAGCCCGCCCGGTTCGAAAATCTCATGAACGTAAGGCCAGATGAGAGCGCAAAGCAAGATCATGACAACGAAGAAGGCGATAAGGCCCGCGAACTTGAGGATATCGGCGAAGGTCATCTTGTGACCGTGAACCGACGCCTCCGCGTGCATGCGCTCTCTGCGCGAGGGCTTCTCATCCGTCAGCTGCTCCTGCAGGTCCTTATCGGTCTCGTTCAATTCTTCTTCCCTACTCATGACGTGCCTTGTCATATTCCTCCTTGAAAGCAGAGAACATCCCACCCGCCTTCTTCAGATGGGCGCCGATCTTCTCGGCCGCAGTGCCCGAAGCCGCCTTGTCCTTTTTCGTCGCGGCGGGCTTCGAAGCGGGGGCGTCCGTCTCGATGACCACGTCCTCCCTCAGACCTCGTCGATGAGCGACGGGTCGCTGATCACATTACCGTCTCGTCGACGAACTCGATCTCGTTTCCGTTCTCGTCAAGGTAGACGTACTCGACCTCCTCATCACCCGCATCGAGGCGCTCGGACTCTTTCCTCTCCGCGGGCTCCTCAAGACCCGCGCGCTTTGTCGTATTCCTCTTTGAACTCGGAGAACATGCCCGACGCGCGCTTGAGCTGACGCCGGTCGCGTACGCGCCCTTGTTGACCGCCTCGCCGGCGACAGCCGCCGCCTCGCTGACCTTCGGCTTCACGGATTCCACGGCGTGATGGGCTTTGTCCGCCACCACTGCGGTCGCCTCGCCCGCGCGTTCAGCGAGCCCGCCTTCGACCACCAGCTCCTTCACCGCGTCATCGACGAGGATGGCGCCGCGCACCGCGTCCTCTTTCCTCTTCGTTGGTGAAAACGAGGCTCGGCGCCCATGCCGTAGCGAAAGCCTTTGATCATGGACACGGGGAATGTGACGCTGTCCGAGCAGCGTGTTGGCCGTTGCCCCTGGGTGACGTCGAGCGAGACGATGGCGCCCGTCTGCGCATCGTAGTTGATGGAGCCGACCAGGCCGAACTCCGTCCCGTCTTGGCACATGACGGGCAGGCCCACCCACAGCACGCAATCGTCCCAGTTCACGCCGAGGGCCTTGCACGCGCCCTTGTCGGTCGCCTCAGGCGCGTCATGCACGACGATGGCTCCGTCGACGATGTTTGTAACCGTTGTAGGCGACGAAGAGGTCCTTGCGATGGAACATCCAAGCGATGTCGGGGGCGCTTCACGATGAAGCCCACGCAACGCTTCTCCTGGGGATGGAACACGCACGCGCGCACCTTGCCCATCTTCTTCGTCGCGTCGGGATCCTTCTTGCGGGGCTTTTCGATCCAAACCTTCATCCCCGTCAAATCTTTGGTGCTGATGAGCTGCTGAGCCATGGAGGGTCGCTTTCTGCTTGCGCATCCGGCAGCTCGAGCCGCGGATGCAAACATGACCAGGTCGACTAAGCCGGCCTGGTCATGCGTTCTTCGGTCGTCTAATCGTAGAAGCTCGGCCTCTACTGTTTGTCAGCGGGCTCCTCGGCCTCCGCCGCAGGCTCTGCCGCAGCGGTCTCGACCGCCTCGGGCGCCACCTCGATGGGCTCGGCGGGAGCTTCGGCAGCAGACGCCTCGGCATTCTTGGCCACCTGCGCCGCAATGCGCTGACGCGCGGCTTCGATCTTCTCGCGCAGCTCGTCGTTCTTCTCCGTGAAGACGGGCTTCATGGAAGCCGGCTGCCTCCTGGACGTTGCCGACCGCGGCATGACCGCGCGCGACGACCTCGTCGGCGATCTCCTGGCTCTTCGCCGTCACGTCGCCGACGACCTCGGCGCCCCTGGCGGCTGCCTGCTGGTAGAAGTTCTGAGCGCGATCGGATGCCTGAGCGCTCCAACCCTGAGCGTCATCGAGAACGGCGTTCGCCTTATCCGCGACCATCGCGCGGGTCTCGCGACCCGAGCGGGGAGCGGCGAGCAGAGCCGCGATAGCGCCGACGGCGCCGCCGATGAGAAATACCCCGAACTTGTTGGCCATAACTGCCTCCTCAGAACAAGTTGTCTTTCAATGCGCTCATTATAGGTGAGCCATCGGGCGGGCACCCAGAAAACACGAGCGCGCTCTACTTTTCGGTAACCGCCGCGACAAGCTCGCGACACACGGGCAACCGCCGAAAGGAGGAAGCGGGCGGAAACGCCGAGGCGATCGCGCCTTCTCCAAGACACGGCGCGATCGCCCCTCGCAAACGACGGAAAGCTTTACCGAGGCGTTATCAGCTCAATCTCGATCCGCTCCCCTCGGGGAGTCCCTCATGTACTCGATATCGACCAGATCGCCCTCGGAAACGCCGCGCTCTTCGACGCTATACCCCAACCTCGAGGTTCCGAAAACGACGGTATCCCTCTTCAATCCAGTCGGGCTTTCCCGATTGGAACGTCAAGACGATCTCCGACGCCTCTTCGTCGACCGACTCGACCACGCACGTCGAAAAGCACGAATGCACCCCGCCCGCGCCTTGCATGGGATCGACGCAGGCAGCCTTGCATGACGAAAGGACCAGGGTGACCGCCGTCACGGCAAACGCTGCGAAAACCGCGATGGAGACAACCCGGCCCTCATCTTCATGCTCCTTGCGCTCGACCCAACACGCGAGAACCATCCGCCGCGTGAAACGGCTAGAACGCCACGCCGCGTTCGTAGGCGGTTTCGACCAGCTCGTTCAGCACGGCGGAAAGGCTCAGCCCCGCGGCCTCGCACGCCGTCGGGAACAGCGAGCGGTTCGTCATGCCCGGGGACACGTCCACCTCGAAGCAGCGGGCCGCGCCGCCGTCCCAGATGAGGTCGACGCGCCCGAGATCGCGCACGCTGTAGGCACGATACACCTCGAGAGCCGCGCGCTCGATCTCCGCGCGGATGGAGTGCGCCACGCCCTCGTCAGGCGACAGGGACTCCCAGCGAACAGGGCAGTGATACTCCACGAGGCCCTCCTTGATGCGGGCCTCTGCGTCGTAGAAGCGGTTCTTCGAGACGATCTCCACCGGCGGGAGCGCATAGGCGTCCCAACCGTTGCCGAGGATGGACACCGAGAGCTCCACGCCCTCGATCCACTGCTCGATGTTGACCGCGTCATCGTAGGACAGCGCGTCGAGGATGGCCTCGCCCAGCTCGTCCTGGCAATCCACGCGATGGACGCCCAGGGCGGAGCCGCCATGCGCAGGCTTCACGGCCACCGGGAAACCGCCGATCACGCGCTCCGCCACCAGATCGAGCGCCGTCGCCGCGCCCATGCTCTTGAACGCATCGCGCGCGATGAACACGCCCTGAGGCCAGGAAGCCACGCCATCGTGCTCACCGGAGATCTCGCGGTACTTCGCCAGCGAGGAGTGGAGCGCATCTTTGTTCCACGAGCGATGGCACACGCTCGCGGGCGACCTGACGAACGGAATGCCCAGAAACTCGAGGAGGCTCTGGATGGTGCCGTCCTCGCCATGCTTGCCGTGCAGGGCGACGTAGGCCACGTCCGGCCGCTCGCTGCGCAGCGTGGGCCGAGCTCGTTGGTGTCGAGCGGCACCACGCGATGCCCCGCCTCCTCGAGCGCAGCGCAGACGTTCTTGCCGCTTTCCAGGGAGAACTCTCACGCTCGAACGAGGATCCTCCCATCAAAACCGCTACCTTCATGTTGAACTCCTTCTCCGTAGAAAGGCTCGAAGCCCGCCGGGCAACCCCGGGCGGGAACTTTTTCCCCGTCAGCGAGCCGAAACTCACCCGGGCCGCCAACGCCAGCGTTTCGAGTGCGTCCCTTCCGCCGTAGCTTTTGGTACGCCAGGCTTGGAGGGGCAAAACGGCGGCGGAACTAAAAGTCGCCCCGAGCCACGCGATGAACACGCGGTATAGCTCGAGACGGTCCTCGATGACGTTGGCGAGGCGACGGATTGCCTCGGTGATGTTCTCGGGCGTCTCGTAGCTGAAGTTGATCCGCATGCAGTTCTTGCCCTGATCGCCGTCGGGATAGAACGAATCACCGGGCACGTAGGTCACGCCGGCGTCGAGCGCCTCGCCCAGCATGGAGCGGTGTCCACGTACTCGGGAAGCGTGACCACACGAAAAGCCCCTTCGGGATGAGTCCAGGAGGCCTCGGGCGGGAATACTCCTCAAGCGCCGCGAGCATCGCATCGCGACGGACGCCGTAGGTTTTTCACGAACTTCTGCAGCGTGCGCTGCCACGGCGTATCGGTGAAGTAGTGCTCGACGACCACCTGGTCGAACGAGCTGCCGCACAGGTCGGTGCCCTGCTTGACCAGGTTGATCTTCGAAATGACCGACGTCGGGGCGGCTATCCAGCGTGCGCAAGCCGGTGCGAACACCTTCGAGATAGTACCGAGATAGATAACCTGGTCCGAGTGCTTTCAGGGGAATCTGATGCCCACCCTCATAGCGAAGGCGCCCGTAGGGGGTCGTCCTCCACGACGAGGAAATCGTACTCGTGAGACAGCTCGATCAGGCGCTTGCGGCGCTCGGGCGTCATGGTGACGCCACCGGGTTCTGGAAGTTCGGAATGGTGTAGCAGAACTTAAGCCGCGGGTTCCCCCTTGCCGATCCTCTCAAGCTCGGCCTCGAGCAGATCCATCCTCATGCCCTGATCGTCGAAGGGAACCGCGACGATCTGCGGCTCATAGGCCGAAAACGCCTGCAACGCGGTGAGATACGTCGGCCCCTCGACGATGACGATGTCGTCGGGATCGAGAAACGTCTTCCCGATAAGGTCGAGCGCCTGCTGAGCGCCCGAGGTGAGCATCATCTGCTCGGGCTTGCAGCGCACGCCGATATCGCGCATGAGGTCGCAGAACACCTGCTTGGTCTCGCGACGACCGTCGGTCGATCCGTACTGCAAGGCTATCGCGCGCTGATCGTCGACCGCAGCGCGCGTGGCTTTGCGAATAGCCGCGTGAGGAAGGAGCGAAACGTCCGGCATCCCGCCCGAAAGCGAGATGATATCAGGTCGAACCGCCGCCGAGAACAAATCGCGCACGACCGAGGAACGCATCTTCGTCACGCTGCGCGACCTTGTCGCTCGTCTTGTCGAATGTGATGTGCGCCGTCATATGCTAGGCCACCACCTCTCCGTTGAGATACGCCAAGGCGTCGTTCACGGCGCGCAGGGCGATGAGATCATCCGCAAAGTTTACTTCAACACGGGCAAGCCCCGCGCGCTCGTCGAGCCATTCCGTCGTGCCGACAAACGTAATGTCGGTGAACGACGCGCAAGCCCGAACCTGCGCGTCGATGACGAGATGCTCGAACACGTGGGGAAGCGACGTGGACGCGATGACGCAGCCGAAGGTCGGGCCGACGTCGTTGACGCAGGAATGGCGGGCGAGGGTCGGAACGGCGGCGAGCAAACGTCGCGCCAGGGCGTCGTCGGTTACCCGCGGGCACGCGGGGGAAAGGCGCACGAGCAACGCCATGCGATCTTTTTCACCGTGATGCGCTCGACGGCGATGGGAGCGGGCGGACGAGGATCGGCTACGCCTCGATCGGCGCGCGAAGACGTCGACGGGGCGCCCGCGGGGCGTCCCCTCCCCGCCGCGGCGAGGGCGGGGCTACGCAACCGTCTGGCCATCAGCGGCGCCGTCAGAAGACGCCCCGCCATCAGAAGCGGCGTCGCCCGATCCCGACGTCGCGGCGTCGGCGAGCTCTCCCGATGAGGACGCGGGGGCGTCCACCGTCTGGGCGGAGGCAGGCTGCCGGGACAGCAGCGTCACGCCGCCCGCACCCGCAGGGCTCGCGCTCACCCGCCTGCAGCATCCAGCAAAGCACCCGGCAACCAGGCGATATCTTCGCCGATCGTGTCCCACCAACCGAACTGCCCGTCCATGATCGCAAGCGCTTGCCGATCGAGCGAGCAGCGGGAGTGCCCCGAACCTGCGAGGTAGCTGAACGTGAACTCGATGGTCTTCGCGCTCTCGTCGAGCACGTAATCGTAGGAGACTTCCTCGTTGAGGACGATCTGATCCTCGGTTACGACGATGGGGTATCCGTTCCCGCTATGTACCATGTGCCCTGAATGTCGATTCGGCGTCGTCGCCGTAAAGCCATCGGTACCACGAGAACCCGCCGACGGAAGCGACGACGAGCACCGCGAGGACAATGGCGACTGCGCGCGCCGCAAAGCCCGCGCGACCTGCAGCCGCCGTCCGCGACTCATCGGCGGCGTCATCTTCTCGGCGATTGCCGGGGGGGGGAAGTTCGCGCCTCCCTCTTGACCTTCGTCCTCGCCGAGCGGCGACGCGGGCGAGACGAGACCGAGGGCTTCGTGGATGAGCCGTCCGACGCAGAGGGCGCAGCGTCCGCGGGAAGACGAGCCGGGTTCCTCTGCGCGCTTATCGCGCACGACCTTTCGGAGGCGGCGAACGAGGCCGAGGATGCGCCCGCCGACTTGCTTCGGCGAGGATTGCTCAAAGTCGGGGAAGCAGGCGCGTCCGCGAGCGCGGACGCGACGGTCGACGAGTTGGCATCGGTCGCTGCCGCCGAGGCCACCGACGACGCGACGTCGTCGCGCCGTGAGGCCTGCGCGCACGCGAGCCTCCGCGCGCTCCCTTCTCTTGCAGGGCCTTCAACTCCGCGCGGATTGTTGGTGCGCGGGCGCTTGCCGTCGCCGGCGACCGCCGCGAACGAACCCGTCGCGCGCTTGATATGCTTCCTCCCGCGTTCGCGCGATGCGAATACCGGCATCGCCGCGAGCATCATGGGACGAGGCCCGCAGGCTCCTCGTCGGCGGAGGCGACGCTTCGGCGCGCCTCGTTGATTATGTCCAGGGGGCTTTTGCCCTCGTCGGAAGACATGATTGACACTGATCCTTTCGCCGCGCTCGTCGAGGCGGCGTCGAGCGGCTAGAACTGCTCGGGCTCGCTGACCTGACGCCGCCCATGTAGGGAACTAGCACGTCGGGGACGGTGACGGTTCCATCGGGATTCTGGTAGTTCTCGGATGACCGCCGCCATGTGCGCCCGACGCCAGACGGAGCCGTTGAGCGTGTACACGTAGCGGCTGCCCTTGAAGTTCTCGGGGTCGCGGTACTTGATGTTCGCGCGGCGCGCCTGGAAATCGGTGCAGCACGAGCAGGAGGAGATCTCCTTGTAACCGTTGTAGCACGGCAGCCACACCTCGAGGTCGTAGGTCTTCGCGGCGGAGAACCCGATGTCGCCGGTACACAAAGCTGATCACGCGATACGGAAGACCGAGCAACTGCAGGATGTTCTCGGCGTCCTCCACCATCGTCTCGAGATCGTCGAAGCCCTCCTCGGGCTTGGCGATCTTGACCATCTCGACCTTGGAGAACTGGTGCACGCGGATGATGCCGCGCGTGTCGCGGCCGGCGCTGCCCGCCTCCTCGCGGAAGCACGGGGTGAACGCGCAGTACTTGAGCGGAAGCTTGTCGGCATCGAGCACCTCGCCCGCGTGGATGTTGGTCCTGAGCTGGACCTCGGCGGTGGGAATAAGGTAAAGGCCCGCCCGTGGTCTTGGAACAGATCCTCCTCGAACTTGGGAAGCTGAGCCGTGCCCGTCAGCGTGTTGGCGTTGGCCATGGCCGGGCACCACCATTCCTTGTAGCCGCGGCCATGCGTGTCGGCCATGAAGTTGATGAGGGCGCGCTCCAGACGGGCTCCCAGGCCGCCCAGCAGGATGAAGCGGCTCTGCGCCAGCTTCACGCCGCGCTCGAAATCCATGATGCCAGTTCAGGACCAAGATCCCAATGCGCCTTCGGCTCGAAGCCCTCAGCGGCGAAATCACGCGGGGTGCCCCAACGGCGCACCTCGGGATTGTCGTTTCGTCATCGCCGACGGGCGTGGAGGCGTCGGGCATGTTCGGCACGCGCAGCAGCTCGTGCAGCTTCGTGTCCGCGTCCTCGCGCACCGCGCTGATCTCGGCGAGCTGGTCGTTGATGGCGCGCACGCGCTCCTTGACCGCCTCGGCCTCTTCCTTCTTGCCCTCGCCCATCATCTTGCCGATGGACTTCGAGAGGGTGTTGCGCTCGGCTTGAAGCGCCTCTTCCTGCTTGATGGCCTCGCGGCGGGCCTCGTCAAGCTCGGAGAACGCGGAGGGATCCCACGAAGCATGGCGATTGCTCATCGCCTCGGTGACTGCGTCGAGGTTCTCGCGGACGAACTTGATGTCTAGCATGGAAAGCGCTCCTTCGTGTTGCCGCCTTCGCCCCTCTTTCAGGACGCAGACGAGCGGTCGGTTCGAATGATCGACCTAGTAGCCAGCGCATGCGACGGGTCGAGGCACCCTTACGCGGCGATCTCCCGCGCAAGGGTCGCCACCACCTCGTCGACGTCGATCGGCTTCGACAAATGCGCGTTCATCCTGGCTTTTTCAGCGAAGCGAGGACGTCATCGGCGAACGCGTTGGCCGACATGGCCACAATGGGAATGTCGCGCGCCGCAGAGTCTTCGAGCGCGCGGATCGCGCGCGCGTCGCGTCGTAATCCGTTCATCACGGCATCCCTCACGTCCCATCAGCACGGCGTCGGGAGCTCGCGCCCTCGGCCCCGAGCCGCTCGAGCGCCTCCCCTCGCCGCCCACGCCCAATCACCTTCATGCCGCGCCCTGCAGCAGCTCGCGGGCTATCTCGGCGTTGAGCTCGTTGTCCTCGACGAAGCACGCGCGCCGCAAGACGTCGCGGCGCGGCTCTTCATCCGCAGACGGTGCCGGGTCGCGGACCGTCCCCTGCCCCGCGCATCCCCCCAACGCTTTGAGCGACGCGACGGTTCATGACGATGGTGAAAGTGGTGCCGCGCCCCCACCTCGGTTTCGACGTGGATGTCGCCTCCCGCCGCGTTCTCATTGTGCCGATGCCACGGATGCTCATGCCCAGTC
>VOFI01000760.1_pt1 | contig 50174 bp, 41 predicted proteins | sample 5384131 | NCBI WGS metagenome assembly VOFI01 (sample SAMN12384728, study PRJNA508395) | human gut metagenome | isolation source: healthy gut H | host: Homo sapiens
ATGAAAAAGAACAAATTATGTCCAATATTTCTATCTAATTAAGTATCCTATCGCAAAATTTTGTACATAAAAGCCATATAGGAAATACGGATTAAGGCAGACTCCAAATTGACTATGAATAATTAGTGTCCTTATTGAGAATAAAAGTATCACATCGGATCAGATCAGTTACCGTAGTTTTGTGGTGTATTTAACACTTTTATTAACTCAATCTAAAGTATTATGAGAAAAAGCAAATTACATTTGCTACCCTTATCTTCTAAAAGGGTACTTGTAAGTACATCGTTAATAATGCTTTTAAGCGGTAGCGCTTGGGCTGTTTCTTCACAAGAGACAGTTGAAAACGGAGATGCGATCACAGCAGTCCCCCAACAGCGCAGAACGGTTAAAGGTATTGTAAAAGATGCAAATGGAGAACCGATTATCGGAGCCAACGTCATTGTGAAAGGTAATAAAACTATTGGCGTCATCACAAACCTGAACGGAGAATTTAGTCTCGAAGTACCGTCCAACGCAACACTGCAAATCTCTTACATCGGCTATCTTAATAAAGAAGTCAAAGTAAGTGGCAACCAGGTGTCTTTCAACATCCAATTGGAAGAAGACAGCAAAACACTCGATGAGGTAGTAGTAGTTGGATATGGCACACAGAAAAAGGCCAATTTAACAGGTGCCGTATCTTCCGTTGATTTTGAAGAACAAACTAAATCACGCCCCATTACGACAGTATCTTCGGCATTAGCCGGTCTAAGTCCAGGACTTCAAGCCAGTTCAGGCTCGGCAATGCCGGGAGAAGATAACACAACCTTACGGGTACGTGGTAACGGCACAATGAATAATGCCTCACCTTTGATTATCATAGATGGTATGGAAGGTTCATTGAATGCTATTAACCCTCAGGACATAGAAAATATCTCTATTCTAAAAGATGCAGCTTCCTGTGCTATTTATGGTGCCCGTGCTGCCAATGGAGTCATCTTAGTCACAACAAAAAGCGGTGATCGAGACAAAATACAGGTAAACTATAGTGGACGCATCTCTTTCAACAGCCCGACACGCATGATCGAAACGATGAGTAACTATGCGGATTATATGGAATTAATGAACGAATCTTGCGAAAATGTTGGCTCCGGTACTCTTTTTGACCAAAAGTATATCGATTTGTGGAGAGAGAAATCAAAAGATCCCAATGGAGTAAATGAAAACGGTGTTCCTAATTACATCGCATACCCAAATACCAACTGGCTGAAAGAATTATACTCAGGAGGTATGATACACGAACATAACCTTTCAGTCTCAGGAGGATCTAACAAAATTCGTTTCCTATTGTCAGCCCGCTATCAGGATAATGAAGGTATTGTAGACAATACAGCCAACAAGACCTATTCTGTACGTGCCAATATTGAAGCCAATCCAACTCAATGGTTGACTTTAGGTACGCGTACTTATGCTTCACAAATGGATCGTGAAGTGGGTGACTTTAGCAATGCCAATACTTTCCTCCGACAATCTACAGCCGGTACTTATCCCGAATGGAACGGAAGTTTCGGCTACCCGGAATGTCCGGACGAACGTGCAACAGCCAATAACCCACTATATAAACTGGCACGGAATGATGGCTTCAAACGCTACAACCGTTTCAACACGACCCTATTTAGCAAGGTCAAGTTCTTTAAAGATTTAAGCTGGGATTTCAATTTCAATTACAACCGTTACATCTACGAAACCCGCCAATGGGGAGTACCTGCTTATCAGACACGTTTCAGTGACGGGGTAATTGTCGATGGTATCACTCCTCCTTCTCAATTAAGTACAAGTTTCGGTTATGAGTCCAATTACTCTTATACATTGGAAAACCTGTTAAACTACCATCATACATTTGCTCAGAAACACGATGTATCCGCGCTGTTAGGCTATCAGGAATTCTATAAGAATTACTATACTGTAGATGCCGCAAAGAAAGGTTTGATCGACGAATCACTGAACCAGTTTGATGAAGCAACCGAAATGACAAGTACCAAAGGTGCAACCCAGGATTATGCCACACGTTCTGTATTTGGACGCGTGAACTATGCATATAATTCCCGGTATTTATTTGAGGCAAATTTCCGTTATGACGGCTCCTCACGTTTCCACAAAGATCATCGTTGGGGATTCTTCCCTTCCTTATCAGGTGCATGGCGCATCTCAGAAGAAAGCTTCATGGAAAATACCCGTACCTGGCTGGATAACCTGAAAGTCCGTGCATCCTGGGGTAAATTAGGTAACTCTGAAATTGGTAACTACGAATACATGTCGGTATACAGTACCACCAACGCAGTATTTGGAAATGCCTTAAATTCTGCATTGTATATGGGTGCCATCGCCAATAGCTTACTGAAATGGGAATCTACCACCTCTGTCAACTTTGGTATTGATGTTAATTTATTAAAGAACCGTCTGAGCATAAGTGCCGACCTGTATCAAAAGAAAACTGACGGTATCTTATACCGCCCGACTATTCCTTATGTATTCGGAACAATGACTGCCCCCCGTCAGAACCTCGCCAAAGTGAGCAATAAGGGAGTCGAGTTATCACTGGGATGGCGTGATAACATAGGAGGGGTAAGCTACTCCATTAACGGTAACTTCTCATACAACAAAAGCAATATCGATGCCTATAACGGCACTTATGAAAGAACATGGGTAGAAGATCCGAATAACAAACTGACCGGTGGTAAATGGGAAGATAATATCGGTAAAGTGTCCAGTGGTGGCACAACACCCATTGTTGAAGGCCGCATGATGAACGAATACTATTTACGGAACGTTTATCATGGCAATGGCTCTTACTACAATGCGGATGGCAGCGTAAACCCTCAAGGAGGACCTAAGACCGGTATGATCCGTACAGAAAAGATATGGCATGGGTGAAAGATATGATCGCAGCCGGATATGAATTTCAACCGGGGAAAACGGTTGCTAAAAACAAGATCTGGTATGGTGATTACATCTATGCCGACTCCAATAATAATGGAGTATATGGCGATGATAATGACTATACTTTCCAAAAAACTTCCAATAAGCCTAAATACAATTTCGGTTTTCAGGCCTCTGCCGCATGGAAAGGATTCGACCTCTCTATGGTATGGGCAGGAGCTGCCGGATTCAGCATATATTGGGGGGCAACCACAGGATACAACGCCGCATCTACTGAATGGGGGTAGTACTATCGCACAACGGGTTGCTGAAAATCATTATTTCTACAATCCCGAAAATCCGGATGATCCACGTACCAACATCAACGCAAAATATCCGCGTATGGCTTATATAGACGGCTATGTACAAAATCGTCATGGCAATACAACCTTATGGCTGTACAAAGGTGATTACATTAAATTGAAGAACCTGTCTCTAGGCTATACTCTACCGAAAAACTGGGTTTCAAAAATTGCTATGCAAAATGCACGTGTTTATGTTTCAGCTGAAAATCTGCTGACAATTACCGGATTTGAAGGCCAAGACCCGGAATCTGCTACCGGTATGGGCTATTCTCCGTTTAGGACAATTGCAATAGGTGCCAATATAACATTCTAAATAAATCTTGAAATCTTATGAAACTATTAAATAAATTATTCATATTAACAGCCACAGCAATTGCTATAAGCAGTTGCCAAGGAGATTTACTGGACACAAAGCCATATGATAAAGCATCATCGGGCAGTATGTGGAGCAACGAAAACTTTTGTACTATGGGAGTAGCATCTATCTACGCTACCCTGCGCGAAGGTTATGTAGCAAAAGAGGCTTATCTAATGGAGGCATTCAGCGTGGGAGCAACCTGCCGTGACAACGATTATCCGCTATTGGCCGGTACAGCTTCCATCGGTTCCGGAATATTCTCAGACTATTGGAAACAACATTATGCAGGTATCTATCGTGCCAATGATGCCATTGTACATCTACCCGACGCACCGATAAGTGAAAGCGTAAAAGGTAAATTATTATCCGAAGCAAAAGTTTTGCGTGCATTTTATTATTACAAACTGAATGCAGTTTTCAGGGGTGTTCCTTATTATAATACGCCTATGGAACTTGATCAGGCAGACAAACCACGTGAAAGCGAAGAGAATATATGGAATTTCTGCATACAAGATTTAACCGACGCAATAAATGATCCGAATTTTCCCGACCGTATTGCTGCCGGTAAAGCAGAATGGGGTCATGTCACCAAATCAGTGGCTTATGCATTACGTGGCAAAATCTATCTATGGACCAAAGAATGGAGCAAAGCGGAAGCAGATTTCCGTAAAGTAGGTGAATTGGGACATTCATTATTTCAGGATGGTTACAAGCAACTCTTCAAAGAAGCTAATGAACAGAGTGATGAAGCTATCTTCTCTTTGCAGTGTATCGATAATAATGGTAGCACTTACGGAAATTCCATGAGCTTCCGTTATGGTGGTCGTACTACATTTGGTTCTTGCTGGAACACTATGTTAGCCAGTGTGGATTTTGTAGAAACCTACGAAAATATAGACGGCAGTAAATTTAACTGGGATGAATACATTCCGGGATTCTCAAGCTTAGATATTAAAGACCGTGAAGTATTCTTCTTGCGTAATACCGATCCGGCAACAGTAAAAGCACAGTATCGCGAAATCGGCTTTGACGGCACGGAAGAGGCATTAGACGACATGGTAAAAAAAATAAAAGCCAAAGTAGACGGACGTCTGGAGAAGTTGAGTGACAAGGCAAAAGCATTATATCTCCCGGCAGGAAACGAGGCTCGTATCAAAGCTGCTTATGACAGCCGCGATCCTCGTTTAGCCCAAACTGTCATCACTCCATATGCTACATATGACGGTTCGGGAAACAGTGTAGACCACACCTTCACTTCACGCTGGCCCTACTATGGTGCTGACACCGATTATCCTTATGACTTACGTACTGACACTCAGAGCCATTTATACTATTTGTTCCGCAAATTTGTTGCTGAAGGTTCAAGTGAGATGACCAATCGTGAACAATCTCCGATTGACCTGCCAATTATCCGCTACGCAACTGTCGTCATAGGATTGGCAGAAGCATTGAATGAGCAGGGTAAAACCGATGAGGCCATCGAATGGCTGAATAAAGTACGCCAACGTGCCGGTGTTGCACTGTTGAACAGCAATACTGCCACTATGGTTCAGGGACAGGAAGATATGCGCGTTCGTATCCAGAATGAATTCCGCTGGGAAACAGCAGGTGAAGGAGTTGACTTTTACGAAGAACTCCGTTGGAAAACATGGAAAGAAAGTAAATTTAATAATGCTGATGGTACAGCCGGGATGAAAGATGTATGGGGGACTATCACCTATCCTTACACATGGGGAGGAGACCAATATTATGTATGGCCAATCCCAAAACATGAAACTGATATGAACAAATCCCTGACCCAGAATTCGGGCTGGAATTAAACAAATACGTTTAAGCTACTGATTCTTATAAACCAAAGGGCTGTGTCAAAAACTCTTTTCACCACAGATTACACGGATTATCACAGATTATCAACATGGATAATCAATGACTTAGAATTCATTTTGTGTTACTCAGTGTCCTCTGTGGTGAGTTTAGACACACGCCCTCTATTCCATCTGAAAAGAAAGTTCTAAACAGACTCTTTTATCATTTTTTCCTCTTTTGAAGGTTGATTCCCTCAAATATCCAACTAAAATAGAAAAATTATATAGCATTAAGAACCATTTAGTAAGATAAAATAGCAATAAATTGTGTTACTTTGCCTACGTTAAAATCTTAATTTTATTACGATGAAGAAATTATTAATATTCACTCTCTTGCTATGCTGTACTGTAAAAGCTCTCAGCTATACAGAACGGAACTATCTTCAAAAACAGGCCAACGTAAGCAGTTTGCAGGAAGTGCTTATATTAAATCAACAATGGGTCACTTATCCTGCTTATACCGACCGAACCGGATGGGACACTTTTTTAGGCTCTTTCAAGAATGAATGTATCCTTCGCGGAGAGAAGCAGTTGAATTATCAATGGCAGGTTGTGAAAGCTACTGATTATATGGAATTTGAACGCAGCGGCAACCGTAGCGTTATGGAAACTCCTTTCGCCAATAATAACAATGCCATAGCCGACCTGCTACTCGCTGAACTCGCAGAAGGGAAAGGACGATTTATCGATCAGCTGATCAACGGTGTATATCATTCCTGCGAGATGACTTCCTGGGCATTGGCCGCCCATTTGAATGCACAACAGTCTCACCGCTCATTACCCGATTTTAAAGAAAACATCATAGACCTGACAGCAGGTGACTTAGGCTCTTTACTCGCATGGACCTATTATTACATGCACAAAGAGTTTGACAAGCTCAATCCTGCTATATCCGAACGTTTACAGCATACGCTCCAACAGCGTATATTGGATCCTTACATGAATAACGATCACTTCTGGTGGATGGCAGTGAACTATAGACCGGGAATGTTGGTCAACAACTGGAATCCTTGGTGTAACAGCAACGCCTTAATGTGTTTTATGCTGCTTGAAAATGATAAAGAAATGTTAGCGAAGGCAATATACCGCAGTATGGTTTCGGTAGATAAATTCATCAACTATACCCATACCGACGGTGCATGTGAGGAAGGCCCCTCCTATTGGGGACATGCCGCCGGAAAAATGTTTGATTATCTGGAATTACTGTCAGCCGTTACCGGGGGAACTGTCTCCATCTTCGATAATCCCATGATAAAGAATATGGGCGAATATATATCACGTTCATACGTGGGCAAAGGATGGGTGGTTAATTTCGCTGATGCTTCGGCGAAAGGCAGTGGAGACGCTCCCTTGATATTCCGGTATGGCAAGGCTGTAAACAGTAACGAAATGAAAGGATTCGCTGCTATGATTAACACCAATAAACTCCCTTCCGGACGCGATATATACCGTACGCTTGCTGCTATAAAAATTGCGAACGAACTAAAAGAAACTCAAGCGGCACATCTGACTCCCCCATTCTCCTGGTATCCGGAAACCGAATTCTGCTATATAACTGACAATAAAGGAAACTTTCTGGCCGCTAAAGGAGGATATAACGACGAGAGCCATAATCATAATGACGCAGGTACCTTCTCTTTCTGGATAGACCAAACTCCTTTTCTTATTGATGCCGGAGTAGGGACCTATACACGCCAGACATTCAGCAAGGATCGCTACACCATTTGGACTATGCAGAGCAACTATCACAATCTCCCCCTGATTAATGGCGTCCCTCAGAAATACGGAGCAACATATAAAGCAACACAAGTACAAGCTGACAAGAGGAAAAACACATTCACAGCCAATATAGCGACAGCCTATCCGGCCGAAGCAGAAGTGGAATCATGGATACGTTCCTATTCACTTCAGAAAGGGCAATTACGGATTTCAGACTCTTTCCGTCTGACAACAGCCAAACAGCCTAATCAAATCAATTTCATGACATGGGGGCAAGTGAATACGGAAATACCGGGAAAAATTCAATTGGAAGTAAAAGGAAAGAAAGCCTTTATAGAATATGATAAACAACTGTTCGATGTGAAAACAGAAACAATTCCATTAACAGATCCCCGGCTATCCAATGTATGGGGTAAATCGATTTATCGCATTACACTCACAGCAACAAACATCTATAAAACGGGAAATTATTCTTTTATCATAAAAAAACAATAAAACATGAACTTAAAACCTTTATTGGGAGCAGCCTGCGCAATGATATGTGTGGCTTGCTCAAACCACAAACCCACAGTACCGTCTTTTATAACAGAGAATGTAGAATTTGCCAAAGCACAACTTGGTTTGGCCATCGACACCATCGAAGCAAGCGGAAAATGTCTCAATCCTGTAACTCTCAATAGAGATGGATCTGTATATTACTGCGGATATGCCGATTGGCGCAGTGGATTTTTTCCCGGTAGCATCTGGTATCTGTACGAACTGACAGGTGACACCAGCTATCTTCCACTGGCCAGAAAATATACTGAAGCCATTCGCCCGGCCGAGCACCTGACCTGGCATCACGATATAGGATTCATCATTAATTGCAGTTTTGGTAACGGCCTAAGGCTCGCTCCCGATACAGCTGCATATAAAAACGTAATGATACAGGCAGCCAAATCATTCTGTACCCGTTTTCGCCCTAATGCCGGAGTCATTCAAAGCTGGGATGTAAAAGGCAATAGCTGGCAAAGTGAAAGAGGCTGGGAATGTCCGGTTATCATTGACAACATGATGAACCTGGAACTTCTATTCGAAGCAACCAAACTGTCCGGTGATTCCACTTTCTATAAAGTAGCCGTAGCACACGCAGACCGTACTCTTTCCGAGCATTTCCGCCCTGATGGAAGTTGCTATCACGTAGTGGACTACAATATTTCGGACGGCTCCGTACGTCATAAACAGACAGCACAAGGATATGCTGATGAATCGGTTTGGTCACGCGGGCAGGCATGGGCTATCTATGGCTTCACTATTTGCTATCGTGAAACGAAAGACCGCAAATATCTGGACCAGGCACTGAAAACATTCAATAGGATGAAAAATGATCCGCACATGCCCGAAGATCTGATACCTTACTGGGACATGGATGCACCCAATATACCCAATGAACCCCGGGACGCTTCTTCTGCATCCTGCATCGCTTCTGCCCTGTATGAAATCAGCACATATGCAGTATCCGATGCCGCTTCTTACAAAGCATACGCAGACCGCATTATGCATAGTCTCGCCTCACCTGACTATCGGGCCGCATTGGGCACTAACGGCAATTTTATCCTGATGCATAGCGTAGGCAGTATTCCGCACAATAGTGAAATTGACGTACCTCTGAACTATGCAGACTACTACTTTCTGGAAGCCCTGAAGCGTAGAAAAGATTTAGATAAATAATTTTTATAATAAAGAAGTATCATGAAAACACAACTGTTTAAATTTGCCTGTTTAATTATCTGCTTATTAACGATAGCTCCCAATTGCCATGCCGGCAGCAAGTGGAAAGCTAAACATGTAGTCTTAATTGGACTGGACGGCTGGGGTGCCTACAGTGTAGAGAAAGCTAATATTCCCCATATCAAACAATTAATGAATGATGGTTCTTACACACTGACCAAACGCTCTGTACTCCCTTCGTCCAGTGCAGTAAACTGGGCATCTATGTTCATGGGAGCAGGCCCGGAACTACACGGATACACAACCTGGAATTCAAGTACTCCGGATATTCCTTCGAAAGAATTAAGTAAAGATGGCATTTTTTCCAACTATATTCCAATTGCTCCGCGAAGCTGATCCGAAAGCTGAAATTGGCACTTTCTACGAATGGGTCGGCATCAAATATCTGGTGGATACGCTGGCAGTAAACAAATATAACCAAGGGATTAACTATGAAAAATATCCTACGGAACTATGCGAAAAAGCCGTGAAGTACATTAAAGAGAAAAAGCCGACTTTAACACTTATTGCCTGGGATAATCCGGATCATGTGGGACATAAGGAAGGTCATGATACACCAGCCTATTATCACAAACTCGAAGAAATAGACGGATACATCGGCAAAGTAATGAATGCGGTGAAAGAAGCCGGAATACTGGATGAAACGATTTTTATAATAACATCCGACCATGGCGGAATCAATAAAGGGCACGGAGGAAAGACAATGCAGGAGATGGAGACTCCGTTCATCATCTCGGGGAAAAATATCAAGAAAGGGCATGAAATTCAGGCCAGCATGATGCAGTTTGACGTAGCTGCTACCGTGGCTGCCATTTTCAAACTCAAGCAGCCACAAGTATGGATCGGAAGGCCCATAATGGAAGTATTTAAGTAAGAAAGAATGCTAACAAGTTAAAGACATAGGATGAAACGAACCAACAGAACATTATTCATTCATAATACAGCAAGAGGGAGAATAAAATTTCTTCTTCTTGCTCTATTTGCTTTTCAAGGCTTACAAGCACAAAAGCTATTCCCCGCTCCTTCTGCGATAGAGACACATAAAGGTACATTCTCTTATGACGAAGTTTCGGCTAAGTGTGTACGAACTACTATCTCTAAGTCTCTACCTGCTATCGGCATAGAATACTCGGATGAAGCATATCAACTGGAAATTACACCGGATTCTATCTTCATTGATGCCACTTCTGCGAAAGGAGCATTTTATGCCCACCAAGCCATTAAACAACTGGCACGGCACGAACGGGGCAAAATCCGCTGTTGCCGGATTTACAGTTCGCCACGCTACGCATGGCGCGGATTTATGCTCGATGAAAGCCGCCACTTCTTCGGTAAAGAGAAAGTTAAACAATACCTCGACTTAATGGCTTTACTCCATCTCAATGTATTCCACTGGCATCTGACAGACGAACCGGGATGGCGAATTGAAATCAAAAAATACCCTAAGCTGACGGAAATAGGGGCCGTTGGCAATTGGCATGATGCCCAAGCAACTCCGCAGTTCTATACACAGGACGATATACGAGAGATTGTGGCTTATGCGGCCGAACGCCAGATTATGGTGGTTCCTGAATTCGATATGCCCGGACATGCCACAGCGGTCTGCCGCGCTTATCCCGAAGTATCGGGCGGAGGAGAAGGACGCTGGAAGCATTTCACATTCCATCCTTGCAAAGAAGAAACTTATCGTTTTATCAGCGATGTACTCGATGAAATAGTAGCCCTCTTCCCGGCTCCCTATATCCATATTGGAGGTGATGAAGTGCACTACGGCAATCAGAACTGGTTCACAGATCCTGAAATCCAGAACTTCATAAAGGAAAAAGGGCTGATCAATGAAACCGGACTGGAGCATTACTTCATCCGCCGTGCTGCCGATCTGGTAGCGGCCAAAGGTAAAAAAATGATTGGTTGGGACGAAATAGTGGACGCCGGTATCTCCCCCTCCAAAGCGTTGGTTATGTGGTGGCGCCACGACCGTAAGTACCAGTTGCTGAAAGCGCTTGAGCAAGGCTATCAGGTAGTCCTGACTCCACGTCGCCCGCTGTATGGCGATTTCGTACAGGATGCCTCACATAAAGTGGGACGCTATTGGGATGGATTCAATCCGTTGCAAGACATATATGCCTTGCCCGAACCGATCAGTCATCTTTTTAAAGGATACGAAGATCAGATACTGGGTATGCAGTTCACACTTTGGACCGAACGGATTGCAGACGGAAAACGGTTGGACTTCATGACCTTCCCACGCCTGATAGCACTGGCAGAATCTGCGTGGACATCGTCCAAAGAGAAAGACTGGAGTCGTTTCTGCATGCGGTTACCGTCTTTCCTGGAATATCTGAAGGAGCAAGGCATCTATTATTTCGATGTGATTCACCCACAAGAAACTCCCGAACCGGGCGGACCGGAGAAAGCGGACGTATTACAAAACGGATAGAGAAATACCGATGATCTCAATAATAACATCATTAATCAATACATAATCAAGAACATATGAAACAGCAGAAATGTAACTATTTTCCCTCCTTGTGGTGGAGGGGTCGAGAAAAAGGTTTAAGTACTTTTCTTTTTCCTACTTCTCTTTTCCATCTCGCTCCATGCCCAGCGTCAGGATATTCTACTCAACAATAACTGGAATTTCCGTTTTTCGCATCAGGTACAGGGAGACACCCGGCAGGGTGGACTTGCCGCACACCTGGAATGCACAAGACGCACTTGCCGGCAAAATAGATTATAAACGAGGTATTGGTAACTACGAGAAAGCTTTGTACATCCGCCCCGAATGGAAAGGTAAACGTCTTTTTCTTCGTTTCGACGGAGTAAACAGTATAGCCGATGTATTTATTAATCGCAAGCATATAGGTGAGCACCGAGGCGGATACGGAGCCTTCATCTTCGAAATCACGGACTTGGTGAAATATGGAGAAAAGAACTCTGTCCTGGTACGCGCCAACAACGGTGAACAGTTAGACATCATGCCGCTGGTGGGTGACTTCAATTTTTATGGAGGAATCTATCGGGACGTACATCTGCTGATAACCGACGAGACTTGTATCTCACCTTTGGACTACGCTTCGCCGGGAGTTTATCTGGTACAGGAGGTCGTCAGCCCGCAGGAAGCGAAAGTATGCGCTAAAGTTAACCTATCCAACCGTACAGCCGACGGAACTGCCGAACTTCAGGTCCTGGTAACGGATGGTACCAAGGTGATTTGCAAAGAGAGCCGCAACGTGTCATTGAAACAGGGGGCTGATATTCAGGAACAACTCCCTCTACTGATTCAGAAACCACGTCTCCGGAATGGTTGCGAAGATCCCTTTATGTATCAGGTCAGTATCAGTCTTCACAAAGACGGCAAACAAATCGACAGTGTAACGCAGCCATTAGGATTGCGCTATTATCATACCGATCCGGATAAAGGATTCTTTCTGAATGGCAAACACCTGCCGCTTCATGGAGTCTGTCGCCATCAGGACCGCGCAGAAGTAGGCAATGCACTCCGCCCGCAGCATCACGAAGAAGATGTGGCACTGATGCGCGAAATGGGAGTCAATGCCATCCGCCTGGCACACTACCCTCAAGCTACCTATATGTACGACCTGATGGATAAACACGGTATTGTAACCTGGGCCGAGATTCCGTTTGTAGGTCCCGGAGGATATGCAGATAAAGGTTTTGTAGACCAAGCTTCCTTCCGCGAAAATGGTAAACAACAATTGATCGAACTGATCCGGCAGCACTACAACCACCCTTCCATCTGCTTCTGGGGACTATTCAATGAGCTGAAAGAGGTGGGTGACAATCCCGTAGAATATGTAAAAGAACTGAATGTACTGGCAAAACAGGAAGACCCTACCCGCCCGACCACTTCGGCCAGTAACCAGGACGGCAATTTGAACTTCATTACCGAAAACATAGCCTGGAACCGTTACGACGGTTGGTATGGAAGTACTCCGAAAACACTGGCAACCTTTTTGGACCGTACACATAAAAAACACCCCGAACTACGCATCGGCATCAGTGAATATGGGGCAGGAGCCAGCATCTATCATCAGCAGGACTCACTCAAACAACCGTCGGCTTCAGGCTGGTGGCATCCCGAGAACTGGCAGACTTACTACCACATGGAGAATTGGAAAATCATTGCCGAACGTCCCTTCGTATGGGGTACTTTCGTTTGGAACATGTTCGATTTCGGGGCAGCTCATCGTACGGAAGGCGACCGTCCGGGTATCAACGATAAAGGACTTGTCACCTTCGACAGAAAAGTGAGAAAAGATGCTTTCTACTTCTACAAAGCTAACTGGAATAAACAGGAACCGATGATCTATCTGGCGGAAAAACGCTGTCGGCTCCGCTATCAGCCGGAACAGACCTTCATGGCTTTCACCACTGCCCCGGAAGCCGAACTATTTGTAAACGGTATCAGTTGTGGTAAACAAAAGGCGGACACCTACTCAACCGTTGTGTGGAAAAATGTCAAACTCACCTCGGGAGAGAATATCATTCGTGTGACTACTCCCGGCAAGAAACCACTTACAGACGAAGTGACAGTAGAATATAAAGAAGACAGACCGCTCTAATGAAACGGATCATTTTATCGATTGTATGGGGACTGCTGACCGGATGGGCGGCAGTCCCTTGCCTTTGGGCACAGTCACGCACAGGAACTGCCGATCGGGAGATCTGGGTAAAAACTCTTGTACGCCTGGCCGATCCCGTACTCAGTAACCTGGCCAATGAAACACTGAAAAAGGAAATGCCTTACGAATCGCTTGCTCCCAACCGGCAACGTTTTTCTTATCTGGAGGCAGTGGGACGAACCGTATGCGGCATTGCTCCATGGCTGGAACTAGGAGAAGACGATACTCCCGAAGGACAATTACGTAAAAAATACATCGAACTGACGGTGAAAGGGATCAGCAATGCAGTGAATCCGTCCTCACCCGATTACCTGATCTTCGGAGAACCTTCACAACCCTTGGTAGATGCCGCATTTCTGGCAGAAGGATTATTGCGTGCACCTAAACAATTATGGGGCAACCTCTCACCCACTGCCCGCAAGCAAGTGGTGACGGAGTTAAAACGAAGCCGTGTTATCAAGCCCAATGAAAGCAACTGGCTGCTGTTTGCCTCCATCGTGGAAGCAGCCCTGCAAGAATTCACCGGAGAATGTGATACAACGCGGCTCAATTATGGGGTACGCAAGTTCAGAGATCTTTGGTATAAAGGAGACGCCCAGTATGGAGACGGAGCAGAATTCCACCTCGATTATTACAATAGCTTCGTGATTCATCCTATGCTTACCGATGTATTAGTCGTCATGCAGAAGCACCGGATGCCGGAAAGTGAATTTCTGAATGTACAGCAAAAACGCCTGGGACGCTATGCCGAACAATTGGAGCGTTTCATTTCTCCGGAAGGAACATATCCGGTAATCGGACGTTCGATTGTCTATCGTACCGGAGTATTTCACGCATTGGGACAAGCAGCTTTACTGCATCTCCTTCCGCAACAAATTGTTCCCGCACAGGTACGCTGCGGCATGACGAAAGTTATAGAGAACCAATTCCGGTCTGCTACCAATTTCGACACAAAGGGTTGGTTGAAGATAGGTTTCTCCGGTAATCAGGTTCAAATGTCGGAGTCCTACATTAATACAGGAAGTACTTACTTGTGCCTGACCGGTTTCTTGCCATTGGGACTACCCGCCGACGATCCTTTCTGGAGTGCCCCTCCGGCCGAATGGACCAATCTGAAAGCCTGGTCGGGGAAAGAGGTGCCGACAGATCATTCTTTATAAACCGGCATTTGCTCTTTACGCTTACGGCATTCTTTTTGTAAGACACCGGCATTTAAATAAAGAAAAGGGGATGTCAGGACTCAAACTTAAAGAAGGAGAAATTGGAATCAGAAACGTCCACCCTTATCAACAACGAAAATAGCCCTATCATTACTCTAAAATAGAGTTCGATAGGGCTATTTATGTTTTTGGTTGTAATCTGTAGCTGTTTCAAGTGGTCATTTTAATTCCGACACACTTTCTTCTTTACGGACTGCTGTTTACGGTTGGACGCAAATTCCTAATTAGCGCCACCACCTTGACCGCCTTGTCCGCCGCCGCCTTTCACATCATCGTTATTGATACTGCGAGCGGCTTTCTTCACACTGGCCTTCAACTCGCCGATACGGTAGCTAAGGCTGATACCAAAGCTACGGCTCTGATAACGGCTGCTGCTCTTCGACAAGAAGTTTTCACCCATAGTGGTATTATTATACGAACGATACTTCTCGAAGATATTGCTTACATAGGCACTCACTGTAAAGCGATCTTTGATGAAAGAGCGGTTCACACCCAGACTATAGTAATAATATCCCGATCCCTTACCTTGCAGGCTGATGTAAGGAGTACTTCCTCCGGCATTCAGACTGGCACGTATCTTCAATGGGAAGGTGTGCTGGATACCACCGTATAAAGAGGCATTCCATCCATAGTTATGTAATCCCTGAGCTGGACTCTTAATATCAACGTAGCTGCCATCACCGTTCAGATAGATACGGGTGTTGGGAGAAGCGTTCCAGTTACCGTAAAGGCTCAGACCTGTATTGCGGTTCTTACCGATATTTTCGTAAGTGCTATACAATGCACCTTCGGGAGCATGATGTCCTCCGGGGAACTCTTCACCACCCTTACCAATCAAACGGCTGACCCGTTCGATACCGTTGTTTCCGAATGAGTGGCGCAGAGAGATATTGACATTAAACTTCATGCTGAACATACTATAGCTCAGGTTGAACGAGTGGCTCTTTTCACTTTCCAGATTCGAATTACCCTGGCTGATAAACATCGGGTTGCGGTCGTCAAAATAAGGATTCAAGTTCCAGATACCCGGACGCCAGATACGCATGTTGTATCCACCGCGCAAGTTCTGTGTCTTACCGATCTTGATGCCCAGGGTTACAGAAGGAACAAAGTCGTTATAACTGGTACTGAAATCCGCTTCAGGTCCGATGGCTCCTGCCAGATACTTCACATCCTGTGACGTATATTCATAACGTACTCCCGGCTTGAATGAGAATGTTTTATAACGAAGTGTGTATCCCAGATAAGCGGCAAGAATGTCATTCAGATGTTTATACTTGCTACTACGGTCGTTGTTGTATTCGTAGTTGTCACTGACGCCCTCGGCTTCGAACAGTTTGTTATCACTAAGGTTATTACGGATGATATATTTAGCTCCGGCTTCAATAGTATGCAATTTTCCGATTGGAGTAGTATAATCCACCTGGAATGTATGTTCGGTAGTATTGGTCTTGCCATCCGAATGAGAGTTATTCAGCAAGAATTTCTTAACGATATCCATTTCAAACGGATCTTTGATATCTTTATAGTCCGTATAATAGTCAGAGTTCTGCGGCTGTGTACTGATCTTGTACGAGAGAGTGATCATACGGTCCTTGTTCTTTTTAGAGGTACGCTGATAATCGACATTACCACGCATAGAATACCAGGAACCGTCTCCGTCGCTCAACGAGCGGTATTGATAAGCCAATCGGTCTCTCTGGGCATTCCACATTGTAGTCAACCCGTCGCTCTTATTATCATTGGCACCGCCGTACATACCGAATGACGCTGTCAGCAAACGTAATGTATCAATTTCGTAACTGGCCTCAAGATTGCCGTACTGGAAACTGCCGTTATAATCGGAAGAGCTTTTCGATTCCAGATACTTCTGATCTTCCGAATCATAATTTTCACGGTAACTGTCCGAATAGCTTTTAGGCGATGTATCGTAGTTATAATTATAATTTCCTGTAATAGTCAGTTTTCCGGATTTGATAGTAGCATATCCACCGGCACCGGCACCACGATTGCTACCACTGGCACGGAAAGTTGCAGTATAACCTTCGAATCCACCACCGACAGTTACAATATTCAGGATACCGCCCACACCTTCTGCATCATATTTAGCTCCCGGAGAAGTGATTACCTCAATATGTTTAATGGTATTGGCCGGCATACTCTTGAGCACGTCTTTCGGGTTATTGCTCATCATATTATTAGGCTTACCGTTTACATGGATTTTAAAACTGCTGCTGCCATTTACCTTAATGTTATCTTCGCCGTCCACTGTTACCAACGGTACTTTACGAAGCATTTCCATTACGGTATTGGTCTTCGAGTCAGGATCGTCTTCGATGTTATATTCAATTTTGTCTACATCCACCTTTACCAGTGGCTTCTGAGCAACGACTTCTATACCTTTCAGTTCGTTAGTAGCCTCGGCCATATTTAATTTTCCCAGATCGATCACCTTTTCACTCGCTTTGACAGTAAAGTCTTTCACGATCGTGACTTTACCTACAGACGATAAGGTAATAATATACTCTCCGGGAGCAACAGTCAGTTTCTCCTGGAATTTACCATTCAAATCGGTTACAGCCATTTTAAGAGCTTTTTGAGGAGCATTCTTTTTTGCGATCTTAATTGTAGCATAAGGTTCGCCTTCCTGAGTCAACGAATCAAGAAGCACGCCTTTCAATGTATAAGATGGAGCTGCCGTACGTTGTTGGGATTGCTGTGTTTTTTGCTGTTGGGCATACATCATGCCGGATGTCATGAACATCAACAGCAACAATAGTAGTAGTTTGTTTCTCATGTGAAGTTATGTTTTAGTTTATAGTCTATCTGACGTAAAATCATAGTATTTGTCACAGAATGGCAACGAAAATATCGACTTTATATTCGTTTACGAAACCCTCGGAGTTAAGAAAGGTGAAATAGAGTGATTTTTATTCTTTTTTATCAGAAGTCGTTCGATAACGCACATTAAATCAGATAAAAGAAAAAAAGTACGACAACATTTGCTGCGATTACACATCCGAATCCGCCCAATATCCACGAGCGCAATTTACTCTGCTTACCCGAGAAGAAAAGCGCATAACACATGTTGACCACAATGTTACTGATAATGGCCTGCATGGTACAAGCCATCACCACAGTAGCCGCTACACTTCCCGTGCCCTGCAATAAGTTTAGGATAAAAGGAGTAATATCACTAAAACCGGAAACGAACGACAGCAGGTTCAACCCTCCTGTCCCGGCATAAATCAAGGTATAGTGTGTCAGTACGGTAAATATAACAAATAACCCTGCAAAAAATCAAAGCCACCTTGAACTCCAACGGATTACTGCTGTCATCTTCTTCTTCCACAAGGTCAGCGTCGGGTGTCCGCTTCCGACGAGTGTGGATAAACCAGGCTACAACGGCTGCAACGGCGGCCATAATCAATAGATAAGGATAAATAGAAGTAAAAATAGTGGAGCTGAAAATAAGAATTAGAATCATGAAGCGCAAAAACATCATGCTGACAGCCAAAAGCATGGCGGCAACATATTCGGATGCTTCCTGCGAATGTGCATTACGGCTTTTACGGGCGAGTACCGAGATTGTAGCCGTACTACTGTAGAGCCCGCCGATAATGCCGGACACCAATACCCCCGATTCACGAAAGACATACCGCTTCAGCAAAATAGGAAAGATATGAAATACCCGAAACCACTACTGTGGCCAGCCAGATGGTATAAGGCGTCAGGTTGATGTCAGGGATAATATTTTCATTAGGCAACATCGGAAGGATGATACCACTGATAGCCAAGAACTTGGCCAACGTAATCATTTCATCGTTTTTCATTCGCTGTGCGATCTCCGTAAAAGTATGCTTCAGTTCGGTAAGCAATAAAACAGTAACAATCACCATGACGTAAAACCATGAAGGCTGTGTAGACACAATCGGAGCAATGCAGTAGGTGATCAGTGCGATGATAATAGTCGTCACCCCGAATACATGGAATTGGGACTGCTTCACATAATAGTTGAGCCCTAAAAGAATGCCGAGTATCAAACCACCTCCCATGAAAAGGTGCATCTCTTCCGGATCGAGGATATACAAAAAGATACCCCCAGCATTCCGATAAACGTAAAGGTGCGGTCAGTACCGAAAAGAGTGGTTTCTCCTTCACGTTTCAGACTGATTTTACGTTGCGAAAGTCCTATTAAAAGTGAAAACAAGGTAACCAGGATAAAGGTCACCAGCTTTTCCGGCAAGTAGTTGTACAGTTGTTCCATATATCTTTATTCTTGAGCTCTTAACTAAAGAAACAAATATACGGATTATTTGTTAGCTACAACCAGGTAGTATACGGTTTTTTCATCAACTGCGAATTATAGTAACGAATGTCACCCGTAACCTCTTCTCCGATAAAGCCGGGTTTTACAAACACTTCGTCTTCCGAACCCAATTCCACCTCAGCCACAACAAGTCCTTCATTCTCTCCATAGAACTCATCTACCTCGAAGATATGTTTCCCGCTACGCACCAGATAACGGGTCTTATCGATCACTCCCGGTTCGCAAAGCTTCATCAGTTCCTCAGCCTCCGCGAGAGACAGTTCCTTCTCCCACTCGTAACGGCTTATTCCCGAGGCATCCGAAGCTCCTTTAATAGTCAGATAGCCTTTTCCGTCACGTATGCGTACGCGGACCGTTCTTCCACGGGCACTACTGATATATCCCTGAACGATGCGGCTCTGATCAAAAGCCTGTGACTTATAATCTCCACTAACGAGAAATTTACGTTCTATTTCCTGTGACATATATTATTTAAAAATTCAATTGAATACGAAGCCCCAGAATACCATAAGCATTCCCTCCTTTACCCAACGATTCATCAACTTCCTCGGGTTTATAGGCAATCTCTCCGTTCGATTTATACCCTACCGCTGCCTGTCCGAAGGCATTGGCATATTTATCATTATCTACATATGAATAATTGAGCTGAAATTTAAGATTCCGGGTAGCATAATAATTCACTCCGAATGTCCATCCGTTGGACGATCCCCCCATCACTTCTGTTCCGTTCAGGTCGATACGGTCAAAACGGGCTGCCAATTCTATATCCCCCCAACTGCGTCCGAACGATGGCTGCGAGAAGGCTCCACGCGATTTACTATATCGTTGCTGCCCACCGAACAAAAGATAAGCCGCCTGCACATAGAAGCCGTTGAACTTCTCTGTTGCCAACCCTTCCATACGTACCGTATTGTTCATGATATACTCTCCCTGAAAGCGAAAACCTCTGTAAAAATCCAGCCAGTTCAGCACCGGCCAACCAATCGTGACTGACAGAAGCAATCGGCGATGTATCCAGAAACTTGATTTTGTTAATATAAGACAGTGATCTTGTACTATATCTCACAGTATTCGGCATCAGCGAACCGACTGTTGTCTTCGGAGTACGATAAGATGCGGCTATTCCCAAATGAAAACCTTTTACCTTATCTGCCGAAACCGGTTGCCAGACAGCACGGGCTGTAACCGATATTCCTTCATCCTCCCCCGCTTTATTATTACTTTCGGAATAGTCTTTCTCTTTGTTACCTTCTATCTTTTTAAAATGTACACCCGCTACTCCCAGAAACTGGTCATGTTCCCAGGTTCCCTGTACACCGATATGATATTCCGGAGCAAATGCAGATACCACGTTCGCCTTTTCCATGAACCACAAATCGCCCGAGGAGGTCATTGCAGCCATGCCAAAACTCTCTTTAAAATTACCGGCCCTAAAATAAAGCCCATTCGGGAAAGCATATTTAATGAAACAGTCCTTCAATGAAAAGCCACCGTCGGTAAGATCCATTTCTATCTTACCGGACAACCTTTTGCCAAAAGCAGCAGTAGCTCCCAAACGTACACGCCTGAATCCGACACCGTTGCCTATGGGCTGGTAGTCTTCTCCAAAGAACATAGCTCCGTCTGCCTGGATGCGCCCATTGAAAGTCAGTTTAAACTTATTGTCCTCCGAACTGAAGGTTAATGACTCTTTCTTCACCTCAGGAAGAAAAGATTTAGACTCCTGGGCAGAAACCATTCCCAGACAAGTAATTGAGAAGATAGAAAAAATAGTAATCAGTTGCTTGTTCATCCGTCTTTTTAGTGATTAGCGATTTATTAGCAGTGATTAGCAGCTAATAACCGGTGATCAGTACGATTCATCCACCCGGTACCAATCACTAATTGTCAGTCACTAATCACTCACTCTCAGCCCAAAAGAGAAAAACCGATAATCATAGCCAATGCCAGGATAACCAGCGAGACAAAAACTATCTTAACAACCTTTTTGGCTTGTTCTTCTTCTTTCTTGCTGTGTGTTACTTTTTTTCTTATTCTTACTCATAATCGTTAGCTTTAAAGTTCAACGCTAACAAAGTAAGAACAAATCTTTTAACCTGCCAAAAATATAGAGAATAAAATGACGGACAAAGAAAGGAAATAAAAAAACATCCCCCGGAGCAGAAAAATCCGGAGGATGTTACAATTCTGTTATTTTTAAGCTTCTTCCGAAGAAAATTCCATCAGATAGGCTTTGATAAATCCTTCTATTTTTCCATCCATCACTCCGTTTACATCAGAGGTCTGGAAGTTAGTGCGATGGTCTTTTACACGACGGTCGTCAAAGACATAGCTTCGTATCTGTGACCCCCATTCGATTTTTTTCTTACCGGCTTCCACTTTAGCCTGTTCTGCCATGCGGTGCTGCAATTCTTTATCGTAAAGAATAGAACGCAACTGACGCATTGCATTTTCACGATTTTTGGGCTGGTCACGGGTTTCGGTATTCTCTATCAGGATTTCCTCTTCCTCACCGGTATAAGGATCCTGTATTGATAGCGTAAACGAACGCCGGACTCTACCTTATTGACGTTCTGTCCACCGGCACCTCCCGAACGGAAAGTATCCCAAGAGATACAGGCCGGCAAAATATTTACCTCGATGCTGTCATCCACCAATGGAGTGACAAACACGGAAGCAAAAGAAGTCATACGCTTACCCTGCGCATTATAAGGTGAAACACGAACCAAACGATGTACACCGTTCTCACCTTTCAAATACCCGTAGGCATAGTCGCCTTCAATCTGTATGGTACAAGTTTTAATACCCGCTTCATCACCTTCCTGCAAGTTGGCCATGGTTGCTTTATAACCATTGGTCTCGGCATAACGGAGATACATACGCATCAGCATCGATGCCCAATCCTGACTCTCCGTACCACCGGCACCGGAGTTAATCTTCAGTACGCAACTCATTTGGTCGGCCTCATCACGAAGCATGTTCTGCAATTCCAGATTCTCGACATGCTCTAATGCCTTTGCATAGGCCTCGTCTACTTCTTGTTCGGTAACCAGTTCGTCTTTATAAAAATCGAAAGCCAGTTCCAGTTCGTCTGTCAGTGTCTTGACATCATTGTATCCCTCAATCCACTTTTGCAGTCCCTTCACCAGTTTCATTTGTGCTTCGGCTTTCTTCTGGTCATCCCAGAATCCCGGAGCTTGTGTTCTTAATTGCTCTTCTTCGACTTGAATTTTCTTCCCGTCGATGTCAAAGATACCTCCTCAGCGCATCAGTGCGCTCTTTCACGTCTTTAAGTTGTTCAATAGTAATCATACTTCTTTTTTTATGGTTTTCATTAATTATGGGGAGCAAAAGATATACAAAAATTTTGTGTTCTTACTCCTCATACATTTTATCAATTACCTCTTTATAGTTGCGTGCCACTACCGGACGTTTCAACTTCAGGGTATTAGTCAGTTCCCCTTTTCCATGCTGAACGGTTCGGGAAGCAACGTAAATCGTTTAATCTGTTCGTAATGGGCAAACTGCTGCTGCAACGTATCGATACGTGCGCGGAACAAAGCAGTAATTTTAGGATGCTCCAACAATTCGGCCATATCTTTGTATTCGATGCCTTTCTCTTTGGCATACTGTTTCACAAAACCGTATACCGGTACAATCAGTGCAGATACAAACTTACGCTGATCGGCAATAATAGCAATCTGATCGATATAACGGTCAATCACCAGTTTTGTTTCCAACGCCTGAGGAGCGATATATTTTCCGTTCGATGTCTTAAACAGGTCTTTGATACGCTCTGTCAGATACAACTGCCCATTTTTAAAATAGCCGGCATCACCGGTATGAAACCAACCTTCTTCATCGATGGCTGCAGCCGTCGCTTCCGCCTTTTTATAATACCCTTTCGTGATGGTCTTTCCACGAAGCAGAATCTCGTTATCTTCGCCGATCTTCACTTCTACCTCCGGCATCACCTGACCTACCGAACCAATATCATAACCCGTCTTCGAAGTACACGAAACAGTTGCCGTAGATTCTGTCAAACCATATCCAACCAGCATATCGATACCTACCGAATGTACAAACTCGCAAATTTCATCGGGAACAGCAGCACCGGCTGTCGGGAAGAAGTTACCGTTCTCTATTCCGATGGTCTTTTTCAGCAGAGCATAGATAGTCTTCTCATAAAACTTATATTTCAGCTGAATCATTCGGGGAGGCGTCTTACCCACCCGCAAATAATCCAAATTATGGATACGGCCTACTTTAATAGCATCCAGCATCAGCATTTTTTTTATTCCGGTGGTCTCGGCTATTTTTTCCTGAACGCCGGCGTACACTTTCTCCCAAAAACGAGGGACACTACACATCAATGTCGGACGGATTTCTTTAATGGTTGTCTGGATATCGGCCGGACGAAGATTGATGCAGACCTGTACGCCCTTATGCACACAGAGATAAGTCCATGCCTTCTCAAACACATGGGTCAGCGGCAGGAAGTTCATCGAAACATCCTTATCGGTCATATCTACCAGACGGATATCATGAATACGGAATGCTTCCAAATAGCAAGAATGATGCAACATGACTCCTTTAGGTTCGCCCGTAGTACCGGACGTATACAGGATGTTTGCCAAATCCTCGGCACTGGCACGTGCCGTACGTTCTTCCACTACTTCATTGTGTGGCAAATCTTTTCCTTTAGCCAAGAACTCGTCATAGTAAATAGAACTCATATCACGCGGATCTTTCACTACCGCCGGATCAAAAATGATCAATTGTACAAGTGAAGGGCAGAAGCCGAACACACTGAAAGCAGCATCATACTGGAACTGCTCGCCTACAAATAAGAAACGTATCTGGGCATCATTGATGATATATTGAGCCTGTGCCGGAGAACTGGTTGCATAAAGCGGAATAGTTACTGCACGGTTGGCAAAAGCGGCAAAATCCGTAAACAGACATTCCGGCTTATTTTGAGAGAAAATACCGATATTTTCTTCTTCCTGTACTCCCAATTCCACCATAGCATTGGCGGCTTGCCTTACAGTTTGCGAAAATTCATTCCAAGAGATAGGTATCCACTGCGCCTTCTCATAGTCACGGTATTTCAGGGCTGTCTTGTCGCCATACTTTTCAGCCTGACGATGGACCAAGACAGATAAATGATGATAAGTCATATCCTTTGTTGTTAGTTATTCGTCTGCAAAGGTATCGTTTAATTTGGAATTATCAGGTGTGAATACTGAATTATTTTGCTCAACAGAGTCAGGCACTTAGCCATATAGCGCCTGATAAATAGTTGTCTGACAAACTGAAAGATTCAAGTATTATTTGTACATTTGCATCCATTCAAAGCAAAAAAGAAATGATAGACGAATCCATTACATCCGAAGCTGTCGGCTTGCTGAAATCTCTTATCAGCATCCCTTCGCTCAGCCGCGAAGAAGAAAAAGCAGCCGACTATCTGCAAAATTATATCGAGGCCGAAGGCATGACCACGGGCCGTAAAGGAAACAATATCTGGTGCCTGAGCCCTATGTTCGACCTGAAAAAGCCGACAATCCTGCTCAACTCCCATATTGACACTGTAAAGCCGGTCAACGGTTGGCGGAAAGATCCGTTCACTCCACGCGAAGAGAATGGAAAACTTTATGGATTGGGCAGCAATGATGCCGGTGCCAGTGTAGTAACACTCTTACAGGTGTTTCTGCAACTATGCCGCAAACAACAAAGTTATAACCTTATTTATCTGGCTTCCTGCGAAGAAGAGATATCCGGAAAAGGCGGTATCGAAAGTGTATTACCGGGACTTCCCCCCATCAGTTTTGCCGTAGTAGGAGAACCCACCGAAATGCAACCTGCCATTGCCGAAAAAGGCCTGATGGTGCTCGATGTCACAGCTACCGGAAAAGCAGGACACGCCGCCCGCAATGAAGGTGACAATGCGATATATAAAGTACTGGACGATATTGCCTGGTTCCGCGACTACCGCTTTGCAAAAGAATCACCATTACTGGGACCTGTCAAAATGAGTGTTACGGTGATCAATGCCGGTACGCAGCACAATGTCATTCCCGACCGTTGCAGTTTTGTAGTAGATGTGCGTAGCAACGAACTGTACTCTAACGAAGAGTTGTTTACTGAAATACAAAAGCATATCTTTTGTAAAGCTGAAGCCCGTTCGTTCCGCCTCAACTCTTCACGTATCGAAGAAAGCCACCCGTTTGTACAGAAAGCAAAGAAACTGGGACGCGTGCCTTTCGGCTCTCCTACTCTCTCGGATCAAGCTTTAATGGCGTTCCCCTCAGTCAAGATAGGCCCCGGCCGTTCTTCACGTTCGCATACGGCCGATGAATATATCATGATTAAAGAAATAGAAGAGGCATTAGAATTGTATTTGAAGATACTGGACGGACTGGAAATCTGATTTTCCCCTCTCCCTGTCATTCGTATAGGATGAAGGTGTCATAACTCACCACAGATTACACAGATTTACACAAAACGATTTTAATCTACTGACAACCCATACTAATTATCTATATAAATCAGTATAATCTGTGGTGAATACGAATTTTGACGCATCTTCATCCTATACAAACATATTTACTATTCGGGAATGACAAAAATGTGTTCGCCCCCCTTCACAGCTTTCGGCTTTTGCCCGGGCAAAACAACAGTAGCCATAGCCGTTGAAGGCAGAACCAGATGTAACCAGATCTTCCCTTCTTCCCGTCTCCAATGGACCCGGATAGTGCCATACATCGATTCATGGCTGGCTTCTACAAAATCAAGATCGGACAGGAAACACGGCTGAATTAATATTTTCTTAAAAGCCGATGCATCCGGTGAAAGACGTATACCTGCCGGATACTTATACATCCAGGCACTGACAGCCCCCATTGAAGGATGATTCAGAGACGCATCTCCGATACGGCGGGTCACGTCCCAGGTTTCGTACAAAGAAGTCGCCCCGGTTTCTTTGATCCAATATCCCCATGAAGGTAATGTAGTTTTTGTCAACATCCTATAGGCCGTTTCCGCATAACCGGTCTCCGCCAATACATCAGGTACCATTACGCTACCGATAAACCCGAAATCAAGACTGTAGTCATTGGCTGCTATGATCTTATGCAGATTCTCGGCAAGACGTTCCCTATATGCTTCGGGAACAATATGAAGATAAAGCGGCAAGGCATATGAAAGTTGCGTTTTATTAGCATAAGACACAGTCTGAGGGTCAAAAAAATGATCGTTAATCCGTTTCTCTTTTCAGCCATCTGTGCCATCATCAGGTTGTCCCAATACACAAAACCGGTAGCCATGAAATCGACCGGTGTTTCAGCCTTATAGAACAACCAGTCACCCAATCCATGATTAATCAATCCCCGTTCATCTTCCGTCGTTTCGATATACTTCAGATAACGTTCGGCAACCGGATACACCTGACGCATGGTTTCGATATCACCGGTATAACGATAAAGATAAGAGGGCACAATGAAGATGGCCGCATCCCAAAGCGGTCCCGCCCAATTGGAATCCCACCTCCGGGAAGTCGGGGCAATACCGGCTACATTGCCATTCGCCTCCTGCGTATCGATCATATCTTTCACCCACTTGGCATATACATTCCGGCTGTCATAATTGAACATACCCGCCTCCTGCACCATAAAGCCATCCGCCATCCATCCATTCTTTTCACGAGTGGGGCAATCGGTCGGTATCCCGAACAGATTACTCAGATATGAGTTTCGGCAAATATCGAAAATAGTATTGAGTAACTGATCGGAGCATTTGAACCTTCCCACTTCAGCCACATCACTATGCATCCTGAGGGTTTGAAGTTTCACGTCCGCAACAGTAAGGGGACGATCGGAGGTCAGTTCTATATAGCGGAATCCGTGATACGTGAATGGTGGAATAAAAGTTTCCACCCCCTCTCCTTTCAGGACATATTCATCCGTCTGGATAATTTCACGTTTGTTGCGAGGACGTAAGTGCATGTCAATATTACGCTGGTCGATATTCCCATCTTTCTGAAGCATCTCGGAATGCCTTAAACGAATCCGGGTTCCGCGTTCTCCTTTTATCTCCAAACGGGGAACTCCGGCTGTGTTGATACCCATATCGAACACGTAGCAAGTATCACTGATACAGTTGACAGACACTACAGAAAGAGTATCTGCTGTAGTAATGGAAGGCATCTTCTGTGCTTCGATCAGTGGGGCAGGTGCCGCAGTCAATTTAGCATGTTGCCAAGAGACATCATCAAAAAGTTCCGTATCCCACCCTTTCTGTTCCAGACGGGCATCATAGAAAGAGCCTACATAAAGATTATCAAACAGGAGCGGCCCTGTAGATGTCTTCCATGAAGTATCGGTCGTTATGATATCCTTGCTGCCGTCAGTATAACAGAGATGTATCTCAGCAATCATTTGCGGGCGCTTTCGCCAGGGTGCCTCATGAAAGTACCACACGGCAGGAGTTTGCTCATTGAACCAGCCATTGCCCAACTGAACCCCTATACAGTTTTTACCATGCCGGAGCAGTCCGGAAATATCATACGTGAGATAAAGCACCCGCTTACTATAATCCGTAAACCCCGGATCGAGTGCATGATCATTGACAGCCTTCCCGTTAAAGGACAGCCTGTAATACCCCAAACCGCTTATATAGCAACGGGCAGAAGCAACCTCTTTGGAAACATCGAACACTTTACGAAACATCGGAGAGGGTTCGTAGTCTTTATCATACCCATCGGTAATCCAGGAAGCTTCCCAATCCGTTGCCGAAAATTTTCCGGTTTCAAACCACATAGGTTCCGAAACGACCTTCTTATTATTCAGCCACACTTCTACCCTCCACCAGTATCGGGTGTGAGGACGCAACGTACTCCCGGCGTAAGAAACCAATTGCTCATCCGACTTCTGTTTGCCGGAATCCCAGATATCAGCCTCTCCTTGTCGCAACAGTTCCGGAGTAGAAGAGACCAAAATCCTATAGGCCGTTTGCCTACTGGGCACATCGGAAGTGTCCACTTTCCACATCAGGCGCGGGCGCTGCACATCGAGTCCTAAAGGCGCTTCAATGTATTCACACTTCAACGAAGTGATTCTCTTCTTGGCAAAAAGATCTTGACGGAAAGAGAATAACAGGACGAGAAGCAGAATACCCGGTTTAAGATATCCTATTTTCATAAAAACAACTCACTTTTTAAGTACAACAATCGTATACGAATAACCAGGGAATGAATAGGTAAAAATCAGATCCGGGAGCCTGCTTCCAGGTAGCTTTCGGCAGAATCCGTGTAGGCGTATCCGGAAGGTTCTCATCATTCAACTCTCCACTCAGCGTATATATTTCCATATTCCCTTTCGGAATGAAACCGGACAGACTAACCTGAGTCTCCCGCACTTCAGAGGAAGTGTTGACTACATGAAGAATCACCTCATCGCGTGCCTCGTTCGTAGTGGCCGTCATATCCAGTTCTCCCACTGTCTCACTCCACAATCGCAGCGGATGGTGATGGGCCGAAGACATCTGCTGTGCATAGAAAGTCGGCATACCCCAAACCTGTCCCGGAGTGAAAAAAATTTGTCCCTGATCCCAGCCGTTGTCATTTTGCAAATAGGGTTGAAGAGCATTGGCCGCACAGGTGGTCAGAATAAAATCACCATAGCGACGAACCACATTCTGAACAGTAGCATGCACAATGGCGCGCTGAACGTTGTGCAGATTACCGTTTTCTTCGAAAATAGCACAACGCATACTTGTCTTCGGATTCCATTTCAGGAATTTAGCTTTCATATCCGTCAACTCCCGGTCTATATTTACGTGACTGCCAAGATCATCCGTCCAAGGATGGTAATCCCAATAGGCTGCTTTACCATCAAGTGCTTTAAATACTTTCTCCATATTAGGTGATTCGGGACGCCACCAGGCAGAATGAATAAACTGCACTTCCGGATCCTTGGCATGAACAGCCTCATAAATATCATTAAATCGATCGATATAATGCTGATAATCGGCTTCAATATCCCCCCAGATAACTTCTTCATTTCCAATTTCCAGATATTTTAACCCGTAAGGCTCAGGATGTCCGTTCTCTGCACGCTTCTTACCCCACTTCGTATCTACCGATCCGTTCAGGTATTCGATCATATCCGCCATATCCTGCGCCGACTCTTCTACATTCACTGCATAAGCAGGCATAAATCCGGCTTTCTCACAAAAATGAAGGAAATCCTCAATTCCGAAACCGTTGGTAGAATACGTATACCAATGACCTTTATAAGGAGGTCTTTCCGCACGGTCTCCAATCATCTTCTTAAAACGGTATTCAGGTGCATTGACCATGGTGCCGCCATAGCGGAGAAAGCGTAAACCCTGATCCACCATTGCCTGCCCGATGTCATTACGCAGCGGCAACCCGCAAAACTGACGGTCCGCGCCGTTCATAAGGGTGACCATGTCTACCTGAATGCGTCCTTTCTCTTCCAGATAAATAGCAAAGCGTGCATTTTCATCGGTTTTATCAGGGAGTTAGCTCAAACGTATATTTCTTCCAGTCACCGGCATTGGCCCGAATGCACTGCACAGCATATTCTTTTTCACCATCCACACTCTGCAAGGCTACCCGGACTTCTGCTTTTCCCTTTAAATAAAGGCTGCCGGTCTTTTTCTCTCCCTGACGTACAGATATTCCCCAACGATTCAGGCTCCGGTTAGCAATACCCACTTTACCGGTTCCTGCCAGATACTCTATCTCCTGCGCATACCGGCCATGAAAAGGTTTATCTGCAATTTGTTTGTAAACAGCAGCGGCAGCCAGGTCAGCAAAAGCATCCCACATCCCGCTGACTTGTGGAGTTGCTTTGGTCAACAGCTTGACAGGAGTATTAAGCCCGATAGTCAAACTACGATAAGATACATCGGCTCCCCAGTTTCGGAAAGCGACTTTCCCATTACGCAAACCGGTATCCCGATCTTCGAAACGCAACACCTCACAGTCATTCAGCAGAATCACCAGTTCATCTCCATCCAGTTTCACTTCCATACGGTTCCATTGCGTCGGATCTACATCTACCGGAGTCGTTTTCAACTCTTGCCAGTTATGCAAGTGTTTCCCTAACAGCAAGCGCTTTCCATCAGCAAACAGACTGACCTCATATCCATCAAAGTTATCGGCTCCGCCTCCATATTCACCGACACGCAGTAAAAGTCCGGCATTGTTGGAGGATGAAGTACCGTTCGTAAATTTAAGATCGACCCCGACCGTTCCGTCGGAAAGCTGCGTGTCATCATATACCAGTTTTGCTCCCGGATGTGCCTGTACAGAAAGTTGGCCATCTTGTAGTTTCCACACCCCTTCACAACGGGTAAACCCGATAAAATTATCCATGGAAACAGGTTCTTCAAAACTCTCGCCGAAAATTTTCTGGTCATAAAGACCACCGTAAATCTCATGATTTACGTCTTCCATACAAGCTCCGTACAAATAGGGAGTTATTTTATTTTCAACCTTACCGGCATCCACCCGGATAACGGCATCTTGTGCCGCCAATGATGAAGCAGACAATGCCAAGGCTAAAAGACAGTTTATTTTCATGTTGTAATTGTGTTTATGTTCGTTCATGTCATTTATTTGCGGGCATCAAACGACATAGCCTTTATCCTGACGATTGCCCAGAGCATAATAAGGAATAGCCGAAACCGACACTTTCTTTCCTGTCTTATCCAGTGCCTGGCCTTTAATTACATTAACTCCATTCAGCAGTTCTTTTTCAAAAGTCATCGATAAAGGAGCGCGCGTATCGAGTCTCAGATCAGCCACCCCTTCATTGTCACATCCTTCCAGGCAATATACAAAAGGACCGGCAGCAATGGCCACCTTATTTTGCAGATCCGCTACAGCTTCATTGGCCGTCACCAACCGCGGCTGAACAGGTAATATCAACTCTACTCTATCTCCCTTTTTCCACTTCCGCTGAATTTCGGCATATCCTTTAAATATTTTCATTGCGATAGATTTGCCGTTTACTTTCAGATTGACAGCAGACTTCACTTCCGAACGATACAAATCGTATGGATTCTCGACTCCCTGTGCCCATCCCGGGATCCGTACTTTTAATAAAAAAGTTTTTTCTTTCTCCGGTTCAACAGTCATGACAACAGAACCATCCCATGGATATCCGGTCTTTTGCGTCAACCGTATCCGACTCTGATCCGATAGGTTCAGTTCCGTTTCACTGCCGATAAAGAGGTTTACATAGATATCATCCCCCTTCTGTGAATAGATAAATCCGGGCATTGCGGACATCATTTTCAAGAACATGGGCGGACAGCAAGGACAATCATGCCATCCCCAACGGGCGTGCCTGGCGGAATTCAACGGATTCTGATAAGTATATTGTGTACCCGAAAGAGAAATGCCTGTCAGGACATTATTATATAAAGTACGTTCTAGCTCGTCCATATATTTAGCATCACCGGTCAGTTCATTCATTCTCTGGCTGAAAAAGCCAGCACCGACAGCAGCACAAGTTTCCAGATAAGCATCCGTAGGCAAGAAATAATCAGGCCCGAACTTTTCGTCAAAGTGAACAGCACCTACCCCACCGGTGATAAACATACGTTTACCAATCATATTATCCCATAAACGGCTGACGGCAGCTATATACTCCGGTGAACGATTTTCAAGTGCAGCAGCCGTTGCTCCGGTAGCAAACAAGGTGGCACGAACAGCATGCCCCTCGATTGTCTTCTGCTCGAAAAGCGGAATAGAATCCTGTGCATAGTCTCCCCATGACGGGCGGGTATGATTGCCAAACTCAGGAGCCTCGTATTTCCGGTCGCGTATCCATTGTTCGGCAGCAGGGTTACCCCATGTCCCCCACAACGGGAATCCGCAATGTTTTCCTCTACCTTCGATCCAGAATTCAGCCAACCTGAGATATTCCCGCTCAACTACCGGAACATTGATCTGTTTCTTCAGTCCCGGATTGTCTCTATATAAGGTATACAGTTTCACCAAAGCCTCTTCGGACCCAGAATAGTGCAGGAACCACATTCTTTTTAGGAAAAGTCCCCATATATTCAGCCATCAAATTAGCACAGCGAGTTGCCACTTCCAGTAATTTTGTTTTTCCGGTCGCATTATAATAGTGTACGCCCGCTTCCACCAACATACCGGCGTTGTATACATCGTGTTGCCAACGGAGCATTCCTCCCCGCTCTCCCCACTGATGGTCGGCTTCCATCAGTTGAGTGTAAGTATCGATATACCCGTTAGGTTCAGACGCCTGTGCCACAGCAATCCGATCGATATATCCGTCCACCCGTTTTTCCAAAGCCGCATCCGATTGCCTTGCCATCAGGTCTGCCACTCCACGGATAGTCTCGTAAACAAGCCCATCGAACCAGGGAGCTCCTGCATGCCGTCCGATATTGCGTTCACCTTTCGCCACACGATCGAAGTTTTCGAACGTATTACAGAATTCTCCCGGATGCTCCAGATGCTTTCCTTCAAACTTATCGAAAACATCGTTTACCGTTACTTTCTGCCAAAGATTCAATTTGGGTTTCCAGAATGTATCTTCTATTTTCACTTGGTTTACTTCCGGAAACCGAATACCGGAGCTCCCTTTATCAGACGGCCCTGCCGTCAAACTTCCGGTTGCAGTCATTGCAAGTAGTACCGGAAACATAAATCTGTACGTTCTCATTGTTTTATTTTTAGTTTGTTGTTTCTTCCGCTCCTTTTTTTGCCTGTGAATCTTTACAATCCGAGCAACAGTGCAAAGATAATGAAACCTATCGTAACTGATACGAACTGGTATGTATTTTTATTATGTTACAAAACATATACGATATCCGGACAATAGCTGTACCCTTTTACGTTTTTTATCCTATCTTTGCAGCACCAAAAACAAAAGTATGAAAAGGAACGAATCAAAATACAAACAGGTAGTAAACCACGTAATAGACGGTATCAATAACGGTAGTTATAAGAAAGGTGACTGGATTCTCTCTATCAACGAATTCAGGAAAAACTATAATCTATCCAGAGATACGGTATTCGCCGGTTTAAGCGAACTGAAATCAAAAGGAATCATTGATTCGACTCCGGGTGTAGGTTATTATATAGCGACGACCCGCATCGCACAAAAGCTGAATATATTCCTTCTTTTCAACGAATTCAATGAATTCAAAGAAGATCTTTACAATTCATTTATTTCATCCATCAGGAAAACCGCCAATGTAGATCTATATTTTCATAATTACAACCGAAAGGTTTTTGAAACTCTGATCAACGAAGCCAATTATAAATACACAACCTATATTCTGATGCCCGGTAAATTCACTAATATAGCCCCACTATTGAAAGCCTATCGGGTCGTGTCTTTTTACTCGACCATTTCCATCCCGAACTGGCCGGAAAATACTCTTCTGTCGCACAGAATTTTGAAAAAGACACCTACGAAGCCTTGGTATACGGACTTCCCCACCTAAAGAAATATGATCATATCATAATGGTTCAGAAAGAAGAAAAAGAACCGATCGAGCGCTATAACGGGCTTTGCGCATTCTGTGAAGAATACCATTTCACGCATGAATATACCGACTCCGTCCGGAACAGGGAAATCAGGCAAGGGGAAACCTTCATGGTCGTTAATGACCGGGATCTCGTCGACCTGCTTAAACAGGCCCAACTACAGAATTTCGCACCGGGAAAAGACTTTGGAATCATTTCTTACAACGACACCCCGCTTAAAGAAATATTGGCCGGAGGAATCACCACTTTGTCTACCGACTTCAAACAAATGGGACAAACAATGGCTTCACTCATTACACAAAAAGAGATAAAGACCATCGAGAATCCCTGGAAGTTGGATATCCGGAACTCACTTTAATGTCCGGATTCATATACCAACCCTTTTTTTAATATTTGAAAGATCACACAGAGGCATACCAATACCCTGCATTAAACATCAATTATTCATATACTTCTGTGTGATCTGTGCCAATTTCTAACGTATTTCCAACTGAAATACATTGTTGAGACCGTACCGCTACTTCGCGGCAGCGATCATTTCCACAAAGTTACCATCCCGATCGAACCTGACCTGTGATCCGTCTCCCAATTTATAAATCCACCCCTCTATGCTATAAGAAGAGAAATACATATTGAGGTCATCCGGAAATTGATGTCGCATATATCTGTATGTTTTCTCGGAAATGCTCAATTCTATTTTTTCTTTTCCAAGAAAACCTCCCTGGGAATCAAACATCAGTCCGTCACCATTCGTCAACTCCACCAAAAATGAAGCTGCAACCGAACGATCGACTCTCGTAATTTTCGGAGTTCGAATGTGCCGAAATATATTCGGTAATCTTTTCAGGAAGCGATGCTACCAGCTTTTCAGGAAATGCAAATCCGTTCCCATCTATATTCAACCATTCGCTGGCATCTTCGTTGACAAGCATATTAAATCCGTTCGGCAAACAGACCTTGAAATTCAAAACATCCGTATGAAGCGGATGACTGATGGAAATGGAACGCAGTTTGCCAAAGTACTCTTCAGCCAAAGCTTGTGCCTGCATCACAGGTACTACTATCGGTTTGTTTTCCGGATCGATAGTCACATACACCGTCTTGCTGACCTGAATGGTATAACAGGTACCCTCCAAACGAATGTAAGTAACTTGTGCAGCCGGATAATCCCGATACAATTGTTCGGTTACTTTTGCAGGTAAAGTCTCCAGAATCGAAACCGGCAGCAACTCTGTACCTCCATTCACTTCTGTCCACTGACCACGATCATTCAGCACACATTTAAATCCATTCTCCAACCAGAATGAATAGCCGGCAGTAACATTCTCATTCGGAATGTGCTCCACCACCGCCTGGAAAACTCCATCCGGAAAATACGTTGCAACAAAATCACGTACAGGTTGCGGCACTCCGGATTCATCTTTTATATCCATTTCATAGCCAATACACGTTCCGTCATAATAGAACGCTATTTTCTTACCGCTACTTAACAACACACAATCCCCATAACAGGCATTCTCTATACCGATAAACGGATCATCGGGAAAAAGTTGCTGTACATATTCAATAATCTTTCCCCAAAGAGAGTCTAAGGACCCGGGTAACTTTTGATCCGGAATCATCAATCTTTTCCATCCTCCATTTTCACTAAATTCCACTTTAACTTCATTGGGAAAAACAACACGATAAAGCAACCGGGCATTTTCCTGATCGGTATTCGTTCTTTCTATTTTCTCCGGAGTTTGTCCCGGAAAGTAATTAGATAAAAAAGATTGTGCAGTGCCCGGCAGTTGATTCATTTCGATTGTACCGGAAGATTCATTCTCCTCCGAACAACTGCCCAGAAACGGAAGTAATCCGAATAAGAAACATAAGTAAAGGACAGGATAAAAAGATTTCATAGTTGCGTGGTTTTTATGTTTCAGACAAAGTTAACGGAAAGCTCTGAATATAAGCACATAGAGGCGTTAAACTTCTTTAAGGGGCAAGTCAAAACGAGCACAACGCTTACTCCAGCTCCCCCTAAAGCCCCAACATAAAACACAAAGGACAGCTGTCAGGACCGACAACCTTTGTTTATATCTATATGCCTATTTATTAAATTTACCTCTCTTCCACATCAAAGGGGCGGATTTAAGATCGATAATTTTTAGGAATTGATAAAATTATGTAAGTTTGTAAACAGAATAATGAATTCTCTCCAATAAAAAACATCATAAACAAAATCAGGCAGTTATACCCGGTTTCGGATGAAGCGCTCCAGGCATTACAGGCAAACATGCAGGTAAAGTATTATCCCAAAGATACTTATATAGTGCAATCGGGAATAACGGATCGCCTGGTTTATTTCATCGAAGAAGGTGTCACCCGTTCTGTATTTCATCACAACGGGCAAGATACCACCACCTGGTTCAGCCAAGAAGGTGACGTTACTTTCGGCATGGATTCGTTATATTATAAACAGCCGTCCATAGAGAGTATTGAAACCCTTTCGGATTGCAAAATCTACGTTCTCCATATAGACGAACTGAACGCCCTTTACGAAAAGTATATCGATATAGCCAACTGGGGAAGGATCTTGCATCAGGACGTCAACAAAGAACTCAGTCACATGTTTGTGGAAAGACTCCAGCTTTCTCCCAAGGAACGATACGAACAGTTCAACAGGCGCTACCCCGGACTGATCAATCGGGTAAAGCTGAAGTATGTCGCTGCATTTCTGGGTATTTCCATTTATACACTCAGCCGGGTACGCGCTAAAAAATAGCTCCCGGCCGGTCTTTTTTGCTTTTAAGCAAAAGAACTTCATTTTGCAAGCCGTATCTTTGCCATCTGAAAATATTAACTAACTAATAAAACACAGATGTCGAATATTTCTTCAACAGTTTTTGCAGATACCAAGCCGCATTATCATCTATTGGACGGGCTCCGGGGAGTAGCCGCTCTTATGGTTATATGGTATCATGTATTCGAAGGCTATGCTTTTGCCGGTGGTACCACTATCGATACCTTCAACCACGGATATTTAGCAGTAGATTTCTTCTTTATCCTTTCAGGTTTCGTTATCGGTTATGCTTATGATGATCGTTGGGGTAAGAATTTCACCATGAAAGATTTCATTAAACGCCGTTTGATACGTCTTCATCCGATGGTAATCATGGGTGCCGTAGTGGGTGCTATCACATTCTATATCCAGGGTTCTGTACAATGGGACGGAACACATATCGGCATATCGATGGTGATGTTGTCTCTTCTTTGTACCATCTTTTTCATCCCTGCAATGCCGGGTGTAGGTTACGAGGTTCGCGGCAATGGCGAAATGTTCCCATTGAACGGCCCCTGCTGGTCATTATTCTTCGAGTACATAGGCAATATCCTTTACGCTTTGTTCATTCGTCGTCTGTCAAATAAAGCGTTGACCATAGTTGTAGTATTACTGGGAGTAGCATTGGCTTCATTTGCCATCTTCAATGTCTCGGGTTATGGAAACATAGGAGTCGGCTGGACACTGGACGGTGTAAACTTTATAGGCGGATTATTAAGAATGCTTTCCCCTTCTCCATGGGTATGCTTTTATCGCGTAACTTCAAGCCCATGAAGTTGAGAGGTGCATTCTGGATATGTACCCTTGTAATGATCGCCTTGTTCGCAGTGCCTTATTTGGAAGGAACGGAATCAATCTGCACAAACGGCATTTATGAAGCATTCTGTATTATCATAGCTTTCCCCATCCTGCTTTGGATAGGAGCATCGGGAACCACCACGGATAAGAAGTCAACCCAAATATGTAAATTCCTGGGAGATATATCTTATCCGATCTATGTGATACATTATCCATTCATGTATTTGTTCTATGCATGGTTGATCAAAAATCAACTTTTCACATTAGGAGAGACCTGGCAAGTTGCCTTATGCGTTTACGCATGGAACATATTGTTTGCTTATCTATGCTTGAAGCTATATGATGAACCGGTACGCAAATATCTGGCTAAACGCTTCCTGAATAAGAAACAATAATATGTACTTGCTCTATATAAGTAGCGCCACAAACATAAACACATGGCTGAGATAGAAGAGTTGCAGTGAATTCACTTTAAGGTAGGCCTTAAGTGAATTCACTGCAACTCTCATTATGGAAGAATCCAATCTCGGAAAAGGCATTTGATGATTGCATAAATTGTTCAACCGGAACTTCCGAGAGTCCGAACAATACATTAGTCAGAATATTCTTCAGCAAGATTCAGCTAATACCTAAAGTTCAAACTTCAGCACATCACTCCCCCCTTCTTCCGTTATATTCAGTCCCAATACATATCTACCGGATGGAGCAACAGCAATTCTTTCCAATTTTACATCTGTCTGATAGATGGCAACCGGAGCACCTTGCCAGGTAAAGACCATAATTTTTGATTTACCCGAAGTACCCGGGAAACCGTTATAAAGGGCATAAAGATAATTGGGAGTACCACAAAGAGAAATGAAATATTTAGGTGCATTCGGAAAATCAAGAAACTCAGGGTCATACTCGGGGATTTCAACTCTTTCCCTATCACTATTTCTTTCATCAGATTTCCTTTTAAATCATAAAAACAGAGAGAGTTCAGATTCAGCAATCCCATACAAGCTGCCTTTGCATCTTGATTTACCATTAAACAACTTTCGTATAGATAAGATAAATGTCCTTCCGGATATCCGGACCTAATATCACGATGATAATCCACAGTCTTAACACGGGCAGTATGCTTATCATAAATGAAAAACAAACCATGCTGCATATCTACATCAATGCCATATACACAAGAGTCTGTTTCATTATAATCCCTGACTACAGGCATCTCCGGCAATTGTTGTGCCTCAACGACAGAAACAGCGACAGGAGCGGGAGATGCTGCCGAATGAATCGCAACAATCTTTTTATTCCAACTATTCAACTCAATGAACGATAGCTTTCCTTTGCCCTCTCTGCCTATCGATTTCTCAAAAAAAGGAAAAAGAAAATCATCCGGGCCCTCTCCTTTCATCCCCAATCCGACAAGAGCAGGAGGAATTGTAGCAGTGAAGATCTTTAATAATGTATCATTACGTGTGTCCAAAAAAGCACAAAAAGAATCAGTTACACACAAATCATAGAAAATATTCAGTCCTTCTTCTTCCGGCAAGAAGATTTCGTATTGAAGAGTATCCGTACACGTATCAGGAATATACACGGTTAACTTTTCCTGTTCCGATCCGCAAGAGATCATTACTATCGTTGCCAGACATATCAATAAGAGTTTAACCATAATCAAATCTTTTTCATAATAATCAGTTTTAGTTCATTAGTCTGACAAAGATAATAACTACAAACATATCCTTAAAAGAAAATAACAATAAATCCGGTACAACAAAGGATGCATTAGAAAGAAATAACTTCTGAAAAGATCACTTATATTTTTGACAGTTTGCTAAACAACTCTTCTCAGGTTTGATTATTTCAGCACATTAGCCAGGTTCTTACTAAAAATCGCCCCTATTTCATTTTTCCGTTTATCATATTGCAGGAATCCAGATATTTTCACAACACAATGAACGCCCAAAGGAGAAAGTAAGAGTACTCGTGTTTGTTTTTCGCAAAAATAAAGCGCTTTTGGAAAGTCAGAGAGTAGTCTTCTGTGCTTGTCAACCAGAAAAAGAAGGAGCAAAAATAAGCTCTCTATTATGGAACAATATATGTAATCGTGCAAAACATTAGGAGATTTTCAAAAAAGAAGTAAGCATTTTCAGAAATTGCTTACTTCTTTTAGAGTAGATACTTACTTCTTTTGTACCAGATGCCTACTCCTTTTCTAGGAAATGTCGGCTTCAGAGTCCAAAAAGCCCGGCTTTTCGTTGCATTCACCCCGATTATCACCCTCCTATCCTTCCGGTTGAACAGAAAGGAAGGAAGAGGAAGTTATCAAAAAAGGCATTTTAAATACTTTTTTGAAAGCTGATACAGATAAATAGAATCATACTATCAAATCGCTTTCTCTGCCTTACTTTACCAGCTCTGCAGTAACATAATCTCTGCTATATGTACATGATAAACGATACGAAACTTTCCCTCTTTATCTTTAAACATAGTGTTATACCCTACACCCTGCAAAAGCGCCGGGATTCTGCAAGATAAGATTTTCATCGTATTTGGTCCATTTGCCGATTATATCGGTTGCCGTAGCACAGCCTACCCCATAGAACGGACTTTCAAAGCTATTGCCGGAATAAGCCATATAGTACAGCTCCTTATGTTTAAACACATAAGAGCCTTCGTTGTCCCAAGACCAGACTTCTTCTCAAGCTTGATACATTTTTCAAAACAACCAATATGTAAAGAATGAATTTACATTTTCTGTATTACTTAAATATACGTTCCAAATATTTCTTTGTCTGATCAGGAAATTCCTTTCTTGGTATAAAAAAAAATCGGAAATATGTCCTTTCTTATCAATCATAAAAACATATGGAGTCAAAAAGAATAATCAAAATCAAATGAGAGTGAATCAACCCGATACAGTCGAGGATTATCAAACTCTTTACATTTCACATGTAGATCTCTAACTGGAATATTAGCTATCAACATAGCCATTTTAATTTTACTTTGCTTTTTAGAGCAATCTAACTCAGAAATCAAGAAGTTAAGACAGTCTCTACAAGAATAAACAGAAAATCTAACAATTAATAAACTATCTTCAAGAATCTCCCTTATTTTCATAGACAAGTTCTAAAAGTCAATAATTTTTTATCCAAATCAAACGATATACTTCTATTTTTGATTGAAGTTATCATCCATTTTAAGGTCATATATCTAATATTTTTTTATTAAACACACAAAGTGAAGGATTTTTCTCAAGATTACCCTTATCTTCAAAAGCTATAACAATATCATCTCCTAGAATCTTGAAGAAAGAGCATTCTTTTAGTTGCATTTCATCTGTCAAAATTGCAAATATTTCTGATTTCTTTGTTTTCTCACTATATCTACATAAGTAAACACGATCATACCACATAAATGTAAAATATATATAATATCCATCTATCTGATAGAATCTTGCGACAGAAGCGCAGCTTTGATTTTCCGGCTTATTTAAATACATTATTCGAGCATATATATCTTTAGCTGCCTCCTCTTCAGGTATCGCATAAGTACCAAAATCTATTTTATACTCAGGGACAAGAAAATTATCTGTTACGGTAAAAAGGGTATCCTTCAAGGGCTCCCAATACAACACTCTCCGACCTTCTTCTCCTACAAAAAAAGCATCAGGAAAATGGATACCATCATTCATGAAACGTCCTTTCACGATTTGCTGAGATGAAAAGTTTTTATTCCAGAAGCTTAGCACTGGCATTTTACGATAATCACCCCCAAATCTATTTGTACTTAAGTAACGTTCCGTTCCAATCGGAATTATCATTGAAGGAGAAGGAGCATCTTCATCCAAAAGAACCTTTTGAACTCCCATAAACTTACCATTTATATCAAAACGTAGTATTTGCTGTTTATCTTGATCAAAAATACATACCTCCCCGTCCTCCATAAACATACATCCAAAACTTAAATACTCACCAGGCCCCTGCCCTTTACATGATATATTAAAAAGAAAATCACCCTTATCATTAAAAACATAAGCATTATCTCTTGACCATATAAAGTAACGGTCATCTTGCTTGAATAAAGCACAAATATCATACAATAAAGAACTATCCACAGTTTCTAAATTTATCATTCTTGATGCAGATATTTTCACTGTATCGATATGTGATAAGTCTACTTCTATCCTTTGGGTAACATTTTTCTGTTCTCTTTGGCAAGAGAACAGAAAAAACAATAATCCCAAGGACAATATTACTATTTTCCTCATACACTTTAATATTTTTCACAAGTACAACGAATACCACAACAAGCATAATAGCCAGTTTGACATGAAACATCGCATGCTGCACTAGCTCCCCCTCCTTTTATATCTATTCCACCACTTATAGAACAGGAGGTAGCCCTCTACCACCATTATAGCAATAATTCGAGCCATCAGCTTCATAAACAGTAAAAGTCTCAATACCATTGTTATGCAAAGGGATAGGCGAATTCTTCTGCTGTGTCATTGCAACAAATACATTAGTAAATCCCAATACAGCAGCAATAAATACAAATTTTTTCATTTTGTTCTTTTTTAATTAGTTTGTATTTTTCCAAACCAATATATAAATAGTAGCAAAGTAGTATTTTTTAAAATTTTCTGAATACAAAGATCAGTAAAACAAAAAAGGGGAAAGGGATAATTACTGGTCAATAAACAGTAAAATACAGCCAAAATCAGAAAATTAGACCAATATTACCTGTAATGTAACAGCAGCAGAAATTATTTACCAAATTTTACTATTCCACAAAACATATCCATGTTATTTTTCTCTCAACCCTGACAGTATATTAAACAAAAATAGAAATACAAAAACAATATATATTCAATAGCTATTACAAACTAAAGACACCCCATATATATCTGGGTGTAGCCCCCAACAACAAAAGGGTGTAGCCTCACCATATAGATAGCTACACCCTTTTTATCGGACAACAGATTCTCCGGATTCATCCATCCGTTTTACGCCTATATCGATTTCTATCCCCCAGTTTATTCGACCAATTCCGCAGCAATATATTCCTTGTTGATCCGCATGCGGTCTATACCATCCACTTTTTCAAAATAGACCTTACCGATGTACATGCCCCGTGGATGAATATGCTCTTTATCTTTATGCGCATGATAAACAATGCGAAGTCTGCCCTTTTTATCCCTGAACATGGCACTATGCCCCACTCCCTGCAAATTCCCCGGTTTCTGCAAAATCGGATTTTCCTGATATTTGGTCCATTCCCCCATGATATCCGTAGCGGTGGCACATCCGATCCCATAGAATGGGCTCTCAAAGCTGTTACCGGAATAAGTCATGTAATACAATCCGTTATGTTTAAGCACATAAGATCCTTCATTCACACGCGGCCACACTTCTTCCCATGCCTGCGAAACATGAATGCAAGGACGCATCGTCTCCGTTTTAATCGTCATATAATCGTCCTCCAATTCCGCTACCCATACGTTATTGCCATCATTGAAGCGAACGAAGAAAAGATAAGGTTTTCCATCTTCATCGATAAACAGGGAGCTATCGATCATCTTCTCGCCAGCAACCATCGGTTTCTTCTCGTTCTGCCTGAACGGACCTAACGGAGAATCGGCTATGGCCACACAGATGTGTTCGTCTGCCGTATAATACATATAAAACTTCCCGTCAATCTCGTAAATCTCCGGTGCCCAGAAGCGGCTATCCGCCCAAACATCATCTTTATGAAGTGCCAGCCCGTGCAGTTTCCACTTCCTGAGATCTTTTGATGTATACACTTCAATACCGTCGGCCGCATGCGTTCCGTAAGCATAATAAGTTCCATCGTGCAATAGAATAAAAGGATCGCCCAACGGAACCGACTTTGTCACGGTTTTTGTTTTGACCTGTTTTTTGCTCCGACAACTCCTGTATAAGAACAAAACACAATCAGCAGCCCCAGCAGCCATACTCCGGTACTAATCTTTTTCTTTCCCATAATATAATCTTTTTTCAATATAATACAATCATTATTTCATCCGGTCTTTAGTAAACTGAAACCAATCCAGTTTCAATAGGTTCTCGGTACCGGTCTTACCTTTGAACAGCAGATACAATTTCTCCTGCCGCCCTCTCGCAATCCGTTCAAGAGACGTTGACTTGATTTCCCAGGATTGGTCGCCACCCGTATTGCCCACTTCGAGCACTCCGATAGGTTTTCCCTTCAAGGAACCCAGATAAACCTCTATCTTCCCGCCTTCGGTACCTGAAGCAACTTTAGCTGTAAACGTGCCTGCCCCTTTGCCTAAATCTACATTCCGGTAGAGCAAATAATCGTTATTATCGATCTGCCCCATGATAAATCCGTTCTCGGCCGCATTCTTTTCAAGAGCTATCCCATATAGGTTATGGAAGCTTTCCGCCTCAAAAATACGGTTCAGGTCATCCGACCGATCTTCTCCAAAAACTTTCAATTCAAAAATACTTAATGCATTTTCGGCATTCTTCTTGTCCAGCCCGTCTGCTCTCAGGGGGATGTCAACCCCTTCCAGAATGGTCAGACGGATAAACCTTGCTTTCACCGGAGAATTGCCCGGCTTCGTATCCGTCACCGGAGATTGTCCGACACCGTCCGTACTCCGGTCTGCAAACACTTTCCACAAATGACTGCCGGAGGCTGCATCCAGACTGTCGGCTTCTTTCTGTGACAAATATTCGAGTTTATACTTGTAAGTACGGCTTGTAAACTCAAAAATTGTCTCTATCTCATCCACTTTTACACTCGCTGCCCAAATCTACAATCAGCCAAGGCTTATGTGCACCGACTCCGGGATCCCAATGGGTCCCGTAATTCTCGTCTACGGCAAAGTTACCGGCATAACAGAATGAAATGCCGTGTGTACGATAGCGGGGAGCAAATTCCGAATCATCATACACCCTCGCCGAAGAGGTCAAGGTCTGCTTTCCTAAAGCAAGATTCGTACGATGATCGCCCGGAACATCGGGAGCAACCGTTACCCCCTTGTGGGTTGGAGTAATGGGACGGATACTTCCATCCTCATTAAAGAAAACTTCGTCGATACAAGTCTGCCGTTTACTGTCTACAAAAGGATAATGTTGCCGATGATAAGCAATAAACGTACGCCCTCCGTAACAGAACATCGAATGATGTCCGGGACCCAAAATCCGATTGGCATCATCACGTTGCAATACAGGAACAGTCATAGACCGGTTGATCTCCCGGTAAGGCCCCGTGATCTTATCGGCTACGGCATATCGGACATTATAATTCTCGCTACCGTTAAACGACCACATCAGGTAGTATAAATTATTTCTCTTAAAAATAAACGAAGCTTCAAAAGCATTTTTTATCTCTTCTATCTGCGTATAGTGGTAAGTGCCGATAAATGGATTGGAATCGCTTTTGGCGAATACCGGATCACTGTTGTCAATATAGATCTTTCCGGCCTCATCGAACTTCAACTTCATAATCTTAAAGTGCCAGGAGTCAGTTACAATATACATCGTCCGGTCATCATCCATAAAAAACTGTCCGTCATATCCCTTGAAAAGCATCTTACCGGGAGCTGCCCCATTGGCATCTTCCCACGGCCCCAAGAGGTCGTTTGCCATACCGACAAAGGTATTCGAAGCAATGCTATACATCAGATAATACTTCTTTGTATCCGGATTGTATTCGATACTGGGAGCCCATACACACAAGGTCCCGGCATAGTCCGTCCATGATTTCGGGAAAGCGATCACTTTATTCTTCCATTCCTTACAGTCCTTGGAGTACCACATCTGGGCCGGATACACATTTTCACCACCCGCTCCGTCATTGGTTCCGAAAGCATAAAAGGTCTTGGTCCGGTCATCATAATAGAAAGATGCGTCTGCCAGATAAGCAGGCACAGTCGGATTTCCCGTCTGCATCGAAAAGACATTCACATCTTCCGGTTCAGTCCCTATATCCTTGACGGTCAAAACAAAGTCTTTAGTCAAAGCCACGTCTCCCTTCCGGACCGTTGCTGTCAGGGTTGCCTTCTTGTTTCCGGTTCCCGCATCGGGGCGGTAAAGCTTTCCACTGTCACTGATGTACTGCCCCTGAGCCGAGCTCCACGAGATGGTAGTACCGCTCTTACCGGACGAAGGCAACACAAGGTCGGTGGTTACCGCCGACAAATCGCCCAACGAAAGTCCGTCCCTGTCTTCCTGCACCAACCGCCCGTCCGCTACCGATGCAAGTTCGTATACCTGCCGGTCTGTCAAGGCATAGTCATACAACCTGAAATCATCAATCCCGCCATTCAGATATGGATCGGGCCAGGTCGGCCGGCCAATGTAATTATCGGTCGTATTACCTAACAATGAAGGATTCACGGTGAAGTCCGTCTTTATTTCAGCTTTCACTCCGTCTACATAAAGAGTGCCGACACTCCCTTTCAGAGTGAAAGCAAGATGATGCCAGGCGTTAGCCGACAGTTTACCTTTCTGACGGGTATATGCAATACGTTCTTCCTTGTCGGTATGATTTCCACTCTCCTGTGTCTTCGTCATAACCAGAGAAACGCCGTTCTCTTCATTCCCTCTTTGGGTTGTCAAAATCAGGTAACGGTCTGTTCCGCAAGCAAACGTGCACACCGTTTGGTTGTCAGACTGTTCATTCAGATAGACCCAGACAGACAAAGTGAAATCTTTCACATGTGCCAGGACTCCGTCCGGTAACTTGAAGTGTCCTTTGTTACTGAGTCTTGCCGCTCCCTGCTGCAGACCCGGCCCCCACTCCACCGTACCTCCGTTGATCCGGGCATCATATTTTGAGCCTCCTCTTCCACTGTTACGGGCTGTCTCTCCTCCCTGTTCATCGAAGTTGAATTGAAGGAAAGGAACTTGCTGCACCTGTCTTTCCGACTGTTGTATCTGCTGCCCATACACAGGAACAGATAACAGGGTAAACGCCCCCAACAGGATCAATCCGGAGAACAGGAAAAAGGGGATTTCCTTAAAAAGAATTTATAAACATAAGCCAATATCTGTTTTAAATATCACCAATATACCTATATGACACATTATTATCCAAGCGAAGCTTTTACGCCTTGACAACGGCACCACCTGAAACCAGGTAAGCGAACGCCACAGCCACTCCATGGGACCATAGTAGAATCTCTTAATCCACCAATTGCTATAAGCAATCTGGATGACACAGAAAGCCGCTCCCAGCAAAAAGCTCTGCAAATAGTTGAACTCGACAGCAAAGTTCCCGCCAAAACCATAGAATAGGGAAACTCCGACTATCGACTGCGCCATATAGTTCGTCACACTCATTCGTCCCACCGGAGCAATACGGTCGAGCACTTTCTGCCCCTTATACCGATAATACAGCAAAGTGAAACCGCAGAAATAAACCATCATCTGTCCCAGATTGCCATACGTCTTGAAAAGAGTCTGTCCTACCCGCAACGCAAACCCGTCCACTCCCCATACCGGAAGCAGGAAGGCAACAGCATAAATACTGCCCAGAAAGCCAGACAATAAGGTAAAAACAGACGACTGTACTTCACCATCTTTTTCCTCACTTTTGTGAATACCCTGACGCCCGATCAGCATTCCGGCAATAAACAGTCCCAATAACTGGAGGTAACGGAAATTATTGAATACCCACAGGCATTTGGCCGACTGTCCGTCGAACGTATTGAAACTCAGTACATCCATCAGTGATCCATTGATAAAGACATCGGCCGCCCTTTCAAAAAGCCGGTCCATATAGGCTGCCGCAGCAGTCGGTTCGTTAGCCACATTGTCGCTGAGCAGAGATACAAAACTAATGACTGCCGGTATCTGCAGAAACAGCAAAATGCATAGCACCAGCAACCATCTGGTGGAAACTTTATAAAGAGGAATCAAGAAGACTCCTAATACGGCATAGACCATAAAAACTCTCCCATATAGACCAATCCGTTGATATAGCCAAACAGGAACAATAAGGCAAGCCTCCAGAGGAAGCGTCCCCGGAAATCGACTCCTTTAGCTGCCTGAGACTCCATCTGCATGAAAAAGCTCAAACCGAACAAAAGGGAAAACATAGCGTATGATTTCCCGGAAAACAAAAAATAGAGTGAATCGTATACTGCCGTATCTATTGCCTGCCAGAAAGGAGACTCCACAACCGGAGCTAAAGTCAGGTCGAAACGCTCCATGCAATGCAAGAGCATGATGCCAATCAGTGCGAACCCCCGCAAGGCATCGATCGAATTAATACGCTTTTTAGGTGTGATCGTTTGTGTATGTGTCATGATATGAATTAAAAACAGGATATAAAAAGAGGCATAAGGATATAGAAGCAGATCTGCCGGACCCTATATTCCTTATGCCAATACAACTAAAAAAACGCTTGTGTTATTTTCCGTTATCTACCGAGAATTTGAAGATACAATGACTATTGTAGGTTTCACCCGGACGCAATACAGCCGAAGGCCATTCAGGTTTGTTCGGAGTATCGGGATACTTTTGAGTCTCCAGACAGACAGAAGCACGTTGATTGTAAGTAATACCTTTCTTTCCGGTCAGCGAACCATCGAGGAAGTTACCTGCATATACCTGAATACCCGGTTCGTTAGTATAAACGTCGAGTACGATACCGGTTTTGGGTGATTCAAGAGTAGCGGCCTTACGGGTAATATCGCCTTTGGCATTCAACACCCAGTTATGGTCGTAACCATTACCGTTCTTCAACTGCACGAAATCGAAATCATTAATGCGTTTTCCAACCGGAGTCGGTGTGCGGAAGTCCATCGGGGTACCTTCCACTGTTACAATCTCGCCACTGGTCATAAAGGTACTGTCCACGGGAGTATAAGCATCGGCGTCGATAGTCAGCAGATGATCGGCATTGCTGCCTGCATCTCCGTCCAGATTGAAATAAGAGTGGTTGGTCATATTGACAATGGTCGGTTTATCCGTTTCTGCCTCATACTTGATATCGATGGCATTATCATCTGTCAGCTTCATAATAACCTTACAGGTGATATTACCGGGGAAACCTTCCTCGCCGTCTTTTGAAAGATAAGTCAACTCAAGTTCCTGCGGTCCCACCTGCTTGGCATCGTATACCTGATATTGGAATCCTTTCGGACCACCGTGCAGGCAATGTCCGTAGTTATTGCGCGGCAACTGGTATTCAACTCCATCTAAAGTAAATTTTCCCTGATTGATGCGATTGGCATAACGACCGATGCTGGCACCGAAGTCCGAAGGCTTGCTGATGTAATCCTGAATAGAGTCGAAGCCCAACACTACATCACGCATCACCCCTTCTTTATCGGGAACCATTACCGAAACAATACGTCCTCCAAAATTAGTGACGCAAACCTCCATGTTGTTCTGATTACGGAGTACATACAAATCGGTTTTCTTTCCGCCCACCTCAGTCTGGAAATTGCTCTTTACCAAACCGGAATCCGTAGTAGCCTTTTCTGTCTCTGCACAACCGGCTACAAAAGAGGGCACCCAGTGCCCACATAGCTAATTTTCTCATTATTAAACTGTTTTTGAGTTTTATTCACCACAGAGCGACACGGAGTCCCACTGAGTTTTTAGACAGATGAACAAAAGGACAAACTATTCTTTATTTGTTCATCTGTTCTTTTGTCTGAAAACAAATAGAGCGCAGCCAATCAATCTCTGTGGGACTCTGTGCTACTCTGTGGTGAATCTCATTCATTTCTGTTTCGTTATATTCTTACTGTATACTATTCAGCATATCCACTTTACCTTCATTCACCAGTTTCAGGATCAACTCACCGAACAATGTATTCTGCCATGCAAACCACGCACGGGTGAACTTCTCAGGATTGTCTTTATGGAAAGACTCGTGCATGAAGCCTGTACCGGCATCCGTATCCATCAGCATCTTGATGCACGTTTTGATTTCCGCATCATCCTTGCTGGTGAAAGCTTTCATCATGATACTCATGGGCCATACCATATCGTAACCGATATGTGGTCCGCCAATGCCTTCGCCTGCCTTACCTTTAAAGAAGTAAGGATTGTCCAGGCTCCATACAAAACGGCGGGTATTCTGATAAATCGGATCATCAATCGACACATCACCCAGATAAGGCATTGCCAGCAGGCTCGGAACGTTGGCGTCGTCCATCAGCATGTGGTTACCAAAACCGTCCACCTCGAAAGCATAAATCTTTCCGTATTTGGGATGATTGTAAACGGCATATTTCTTCAGGGCTGTTTCCACCTCGTTTGCCAAAGCCTTGCATTCATTGGCCAAAGCCGTCTTTTTATTCACGGTTGTTAGTATCTCGGCTGCCTTGCGGAGTGAAGATACGGCAAAGAAATTGGACGGAACCAGGAATTGCAGCGTCGTGGCATCGTCCGAAGGACGGAAAGTGGAAACAATCAGTCCGACAGGTTTCACCGGATTACCCAGTCCGTCGTTGGTCACTGTATCGAGAGCACGCTCTGTCTTACGTTGGAACTTATACGGACCCACACCGTCTTTGCGCTGTTGTTCCTTAAAAGTACGCAATATGTTGGTGATTGCCTGTATCCATTCTTCATCGAAGATACTGGCATCCCCTGTTGTCTTCCAGTACTGATAAGCCAGGCGCAACGGATAGCAAAGCGAGTCGATCTCCCATTTGCGTTCATGCAACTCAGGTTTCATATCCGTCAGGTCGCTCATCCATTCACCCCCTTTAGGACCATCATTGAACGCATTGGCATACGGATCGATATTGATACATTTAAACTGGCGGTTGATAACTCCGGCAAGCATTGTTTTCAGTTCCGGATCGGAATTGGCCAGTTGTACAT
>VOFI01000977.1_pt1 | contig 50167 bp, 56 predicted proteins | sample 5384131 | NCBI WGS metagenome assembly VOFI01 (sample SAMN12384728, study PRJNA508395) | human gut metagenome | isolation source: healthy gut H | host: Homo sapiens
GCCTCCAAAGCAGCCGATACCGTGCTGAATCGCTGGCACGCTGAACGGCAGGAAGAAATGCAGCTGCTGTGGAACTGCTTTTGCGAGAAAAAATGACAAGCCGCTGGAAGAACTGCTGCTGGAACTGCACAGCTTTCTTGGCTCTGTGCCGTTCCGGGAGCAGTGGACAAAACAGGTGCTGGAGGAACTGAACCAGCCGCTGTCCGATTCTGCATACCATAGGGCGTTTCTGGCACAGCTGGAACAGCGTGCCGAGACTGCCGTGCGCCTGGCAAACGAGGCGGCAGACCTGGCGGTTGTTGTGTACGATTCCGTGCCGGACAACAATGTCCTGCCCTGGGTCGAGACAGATGTTCGCTGCCTGGAAAAGGTGCTGCAAATGCTGCGTCAGCAGGAACCGGATGCGGAAAAGATTCTTGCGCCCATCCAGGAAAAAAACCAGAACCGGGGTAATTTTCCACGTAAGAAAAAGGCAATGACAGACCTGGAGGCGTTCGAACGTGTCAAAAAGCTGCGGGAGCAGTACACTGCACTGGAAAAGGAAATCGCTGCATTTCTTGAGGCAGTGTACCCTTATGAGGCAGGCGACCTGGTACAGCACGCACAGCTGATGCCGCTGCTGTTGGAACTGGAAGAACAGCTGACGGCAGAGATTTGGCAGCAAAAAGTGCAGCAATGCCCTGGCGTTTGACGATGCAGAGCGGATGGCGCTGGAACTTCTGGCAGAACTCTCGCCGGAAGGAACAATTCAGCCCTCTGCGCTGGCAAAAAGAATTACAGGCGTATTACCAGCTCATCATGATCGACGAATACCAGGATTCCAACAATAAGCAGGATGATATTTTCAAGCTGCTCTCCCGGAACTGCATCGAGCCGGAGACAGTGTTCCGGCTGTGGGACGCTTCGCTACGGCGACAATGTTTTTCTCGTCGGCGATGTACCAATTCTGCCGGAGGAACAGCAGAAAGACAGTGGCATACCACACGTCCCTGCCAGTACAGGGATTTCTGCATCCTGCTGCGGACGAACCCCATGTGTACCAGCTTTGCTCATGCGCTGGAGCAGGCAGGCATCCCGGTGCAGAGTCCGGACGAAACCGGTTATCTAAAAGCACGGGAAGTGGGGCTGCTGCTGGATATGCTGCGTGTGCTGGACAATCCCACATTGGACACCTCGCTTGCGGCAATCATGCTTTCCCCGATGTTCTGGTTTACGCCGGAAGATGATACGGATGCTTGGAAAAAAAAGACCAGCCTTTACAGTGCGGTCTGCATGGCAATCGGTGTAACGGAATCCGCCGAACCGGTGCAGCTGGACGATGTTCTGGTGCAGAAATGCCGCCAGCTGTATGATACTCTGCAAAAGCTGCGGCAGTCGTCCGGCATGATGACACTGGAGGCACTGATTCGCCGGATCTACGATACCACAGACTTTTTGTCTGTCATGCAGCTGACAAAGGACGGCGACCGAAAGCGTGCCAATCTGCACCTGCTGCTGCAATATGCCAAACAGTACGAGGAGAACACGGATGCGGCACACAATGGAGTATCCGGTTTCCTGCGGTATATCGACTGGCTGCTGGACAGCGGAAACGATTTTCAGCAGACTTCGCTGACCGCTAGGGGTGGAAAACGCTGTTGCCGTAAAAACCATGCACCGTTCCAAAGGACTGGAATATCCCTTTGTATTCCTGGGCAAGCTGGAATCTCCGTTTTCCACCGAGGACAGCCGGAAAAATGCGGTGTTCTCTGAAAAGGGACTGGTCGGATTCTGCATCAAGAATCCGGAAAATTACACCCGTGCAAAGACCATGCCTTTTGCTGTCCTGGAACAGGAGAACCGAAACGCTTCCAGGAGCGAGGAACTGCGGCTGCTCTATGTTGCCATGACACGAGCCAAGCAGCAGCTGTTCCTGCCGCTGAATCTGAAAAAAGTGCGGACCAGAACGACCGATTACCTGGCGCAGTACAGCACACTGATTCTCCCGGACGGCACACTGCCGCCGCTGACAGTGCAGAACGCCGGTTCTATGGCGCACTGGGTCTGGATGTGCCTGGTGCTGCGGCATGATGCAGTACTGGCGAGAGAGATCAATCTGCCGCCGCAGTGCTGGAACACACCGGCGTGGAGCGAAAAACTGCAAATCCACTATGAATTTTCTTTGCCGCCGGTAACAAAGAGCGACACACTGCCGGAATAGGCGGTTATCCAGCCGGATGCGGATACGCTGAAAGACCTGAAAAAAATCACCGCCTTTCAGTATACTTCACCGGATTGCGGCAGACATTCCCTGCTGAGTGTTTCCGCACTCCAGGAGGCACACCAAAAAACGTGCGCCCGTCTGGAAACGTCCGGATTTCCGCTTGCAGGAGGGTCATCTGACCGGTGCAGAGCGTGGTACGGCGATCCACACCTTTTTCCAGTATGCGGATTTCCGCAAAGCGCAGGCTGATGTCCCGGCAGAGATCCAGCGTCTGCAAACCTATGGCTTTCTCACCCCGGAACAGGCGGCAGCTGTAAAGCCGGAGATCCCGGCGGCGTTTTTCCGGGACGACCTGTACCGCCGTCTCTGCCGCTCGAAACGTGTTCTCCGGGAACAAAAATTCCTGGTGCAGTGCCGTGATCTGAGTGCATATCCGGAGACGGCGGCGATCCTGCGGCGCTATGAAAACTCGGACAGCATTCTGAAAGGCATCATCGACCTGGCATTCCAGGAAGGAGATCACTTTGTGCTGGTGGATTATAAAACAGATACCGTTTCTTCGCCGGATGTGCTGGTGGACAGCTACCGGGAACAGCTGATGCTTTACTGCGGCGCTCTGCAGTGCATTACAGGAATGCCGGTCAAAGAGTGCTATCTGTACAGTACACATTTTCAAAAAAGTATTGAGGTAAAACCATGATGATAAATTTAACAGATATGAAAACAGTCCGGTCGATTCTGAGCCGTCACGGATTCCACTTTTCCAAGAAACTGGGACAGAACTTTCTGGTTGACCCGTCTGTCTGCCCACGCATCGCCGAAGAGGGAAACGCTGCGCCGGGATTTGGCGTGCTGGAGATCGGACCCGGCATCGGCACACTGACCCAGCAGCTGGCACTGCGTGCGGAAAAAAGTCACCTCTGTGGAACTGGATCAGCGCCTCCTGCCGATTCTGGAAGAGACAGTCGGCGAGTTCGACAACCTTCACATTCTCCACGGAGACATTCTGCAGTTTGATGTGCCGCAGCTGCTGGAGCAGGAATTTCCCGGAATGCACGTTGCAGTCTGCGCAAATCTGCCCTACTACATCACCACGCCGATTCTGATGCACCTGCTGGAAAGCGGTGCGCCCATCGACTCCATTACCGTCATGGTGCAGAAAGAAGTTGCTGAGAAATTGCAGGCACCGGTGGGAACACGAAATTCCGGTGCGATCACAGCGGCAGTGAACTACTACGGCACTGTGGAAATGCTCTTTACCGTGCCGAGAGACAGCTTTCTGCCGCCGCCGAATGTGGATTCCGCCGTCATCCGCATTGATGTGCAGATGCGCTATGCAGCGGATACGAAACATCCGAAACACTTTTTCGCCATGCTGAAAAACGGTTTTTCCCAGCGCAGAAAGACGCTGGTGAATTCGCTTTCGGCAACCATGCACTACGAAAAGCCGGTTTTGCTGGACGCACTGCGGGAACTGGGGCTGTCCGAAACAGTCCGCATGGAGAATCTGACCATGGAACAGCTGGTGGCGCTCAGCAACTGTCTTTCCGAGAAGGACAGTTCCGGGGAAGAAAAAGTGTAAACTTTTCGGAAATTGTAAAAAAAACACTGGACAAGCACCGGAAAGTGTGGTATACTAGTATCAATCAAGAAGTATATCTGCGGATATGCTTATGAGCGGTTCCTTTAAGTTGATCCCGTGAGGTTGACAAGGCGTTTCATCAATCGGATATGATTCTTTTTGCATTCGCTGGATGCAAAAGGTGTAAGCGCTTTGCCTGTCAAAAACGGGTGAGTGCTTTTTTTTGAACCTGCTGCCATGTGCAGACAGGGGTTACTGCGGAGATCGGGAGGTGTGTATGGAACAGAAAGCAGTCATCATGGACGAAAATGCCATGCGCCGTGCGGTTGCCCGGATCACATATGAGATTCTGGAACGCAATCGTGGTGCAGAAAATCTATGTATCGTGGGCATTCTGTCCCGTGGCGTTGTGCTTGCGGAACGGATTGCTCGGAAAATTTACGAACTGGAACAGGTCGAAGTAGAATTTGGCGCACTGGACATCACGCCGTTTCGGGATGACCGCATCGCCGATGCCACCCACACTGCCCGGAGTACCATTCATTTTCCGGTACAGGATAAGCGTGTGGTGATCGTGGACGATGTTTTGTACACGGGACGGAGCTGCCGGGCTGCCATTGATGCCATTCTGGCGATCGGCAGACCCCAGTGTATGCAGCTTGCCGTGCTGGTGGATCGTGGCCATCGTGAACTTCCGATCCGTCCGGATTATATCGGGAAAAATGTTCCCACAGCGCAGAGCGAGACGGTACAGGTCTCTGTGCAGGAGATAGACGGAACAGATTGTGTTGTGATTTATCAGAACACCGATGCAGAAATGAGGAAAGAATGAAACAGACCATTTTGATTCGCAATGTGCAGGTCGTACAGGGCGACGTGATGCCGAGATGCGATATGCTGATTCAGGACGGTGTGATCGCAAAGTTTGGCAGGGACTTGCCGGATGCGGCAGGGCTGACGATCGACGGTTCCCGTCTGACGGCACTGCCGGGCTTGTTTGATATGCACGTTCACCTCCGTGATCCGGGTCAGACCCATAAAGAGGACATCTTCACCGGCGCAGCTGCGGCACTTGCCGGCGGCGTTACCGGCGTAGCGTGTATGCCCAATACCACACCGGCGATCGACAGCGTGGATACCGTTCGGTATATCTGCGAAAAGGCATCCCATACCGGCGTAGAGGTACACCGGTGGGATGCATTACCAAGGGACTGAAAGGCGAAGAAATGTGCGATTATGCCGCTCTGAAAGAGGCAGGCATCTGCGCCATTTCCGATGACGGCAGACCGGTGGAATGCGCTGAGACTATGCGCAAGGCATTGATCCAGGCAGCAGAACTGGGCATCCCGGTGATCTCACTGCGAGGATCTGTCCATTATTGACGGCGGCATCGTAAATCGTGGCAAAAGGTATCGGAAACACTGGGCGTAAAGGGTATGGACCGTGCATCCGAGGACTATATCACAGCCCGTGAGATCATTCTGGCAGCATCGGCAAATGTGCCGATTCACATTGCACACGTCAGCACCTACGGCAGCGTGGAGATCATCCGCCATGCCAAGGCACAGGGCGTAAAGGTGACTTGGGAGACCTGTCCGCACTACTTCCTCATGACGGAAGATGCCGTACTCAGCGGCGATGCAGACTATCGGATGAATCCGCCGCTCCGGACGGAAAAAAAAGACCGCAAGGCTGTGCTGGAGGGCGTGCTGGACGGTACAATTGACTGCATTGTGACAGACCATGCACCTCATGCGCCGGAAGAAAAAGGCAGACTTCTATCATGCCCCGAACGGTGTGATCGGAATGGAAACCTCTCTGGCGGCATCGCTGAAGCTGGTACACGCCGGAATGCTGACACTGCCCCAGCTGGTCGAGAAAATGGCAGAGAATCCGAGACGGATTCTGGGTCTGCCGCAGCATAAGCTTGCAGTGGGCGAGCCAGCAGATATTACTCTGGTCGATCTGGACTATCACTGGATAGTTGATCCGGAAAAGATGCACTCCAAAGCGAAGAACGTGATCTGGAAGGGCAAGACACTGGTGGGAAAACCGGTGTATACCATCACAGACGGCGTGATCCGCTATCAAGATACAGAATATATGGCAAACCGCAAGTAACAGTGGATTTGTCAAGGGAAAGGAATAGATGCAAATGGCTTTTTGATAGACTGATTCAGCGAATTGATGAACTGCACAATCCGTCCGTAGCCGGACTGGATCCCCGTCTGGAATATGTGCCGCAGTACATCCGGGATGCCAGCTTTGTCAAGTATGGACACACCCTGGAGGCAGCAGCAGATGCGATCCTTCAGTTCAATAAGGCACTGATCGATGCACTGTGTGATGTTGTCCCGGCAATCAAGCCTCAAGCGGCTTACTATGAAATGTACGGCTGGGAGGGTGTCCGCACACTGGCAGAGACTATCCGCTATGCGCAGAGCAAGGGGATGTTCGTCATCACTGACGGCAAGCGCAACGACATCGGCGCAACTATGACTGCATATGCAACTGCACACCTGGGCAAGACAGAGGTAGACGGCGTGGAGCTGGAAGCCTTTGGCGCAGACGCACTGACCGTAAACGGCTATCTGGGAACAGACGGCATTCAGCCGCTGCTGGACGTGTGCGAAAAGTATGACAAGGGCATCTTTGTTCTGGCAAAGACCTCGAATCCGTCCAGCGGAGAACTCCAGGACAGACAGATCGACGGCAAGCCGGTCTATGAGATCATGGGTGAAATGTGCGAATCCTGGGGCAGCAAAGCAGATCGGTGCCTACGGCTATTCCGCTGTCGGCGCAGTTGTAGGCGCAACCTATCCGGAACAGCTGGCTGAACTGCGTCAGAAACTGCCGCACACCATGTTCCTGGTGCCGGGATACGGCGCACAGGGCGGCGGCGCACAGGGTGTTGCCGGTGCATTTGATAAAAACGGCAGAGGTGCGATCGTAAACTCTTCCCGTGCTATCATGTGTGCATGGAAGAAGGAAGGAAACTGCCCGGAGACTGCATTTGCAGAGGCAGCGAGAAGAGAAGCAATCCGTATGCGTGATGATATCACCGCATATCTATAAATTTATTCAGGTTGGAAAGGACTGGTGTCATGTCATTATTGGAACGAGGCGATAAAGCCTATCTGCTTCTGGCAGACGGAACAATTTTCGAGGGCTTGCATTTTGGTGTCAAAGGAACTGCAATCGGTGAGGTCGTGTTTACAACGGGTATGACCGCATATCAGGAGACACTGACCGATCCCAGTTATTATGGACAGCTGGTGACACAGACGTTTCCGCTGATCGGAAACTATGGTGTGAATGCAGCAGACAGCGAGTCTGCACAGTCCTATATTCACGGCTACATTGTTCGGGAATGGTGCAACACACCGTCGAACTTCCGTATGGAGGGCGACATTGACGGTTTCCTCAAGGAGCAGAACATTGTAGGTATCTATAACATTGATACCCGTAAGCTGACCCGGATTATCCGTGAGGTCGGCGTTATGAATGGCGTGATTACCACAGAAGATGTTTACGCCAAGAAAGAAGAACTGCTGGAACAGGTTCGCAAGTATACCATCAAGAACGCTGTTGTCAGCGTAACCGGTACAGAACCCAGAACCTACAGCGAAGGCACACCGAAGTACAAGGTGGCACTGTACGACTTCGGCTATAAGCGCAACATCCGGAATGAACTGGTGAAGCGTGGCTGCGAAGTTGTCGTACTTCCGGCAACTACCAGCGCAGAGGAACTGAAAGCAATGCACATCGATGGCATTATGCTTTCCAATGGCCCTGGAGACCCGTCTGAAAACCAGGCGATCATCGACAACGTGGGCGAGATTGCAAAGCTGGGCATTCCGATCTTCGGCATCTGCCTGGGACACCAGCTGCTGGCGCTCTCAGGGATGTCGGACAGAAAAGCTCAAGTATGGTCACCGTGGCGCAAACCAGCCGGTTATTGACTTGAACAGCCATCGCACTTATGTTACCAGCCAGAACCACGGCTATGCAGTTGTGGGTGAGAGCCTGGATCCGGAGATCGGTACAGTTTCTCATATCAATGCCAATGATAAAACCTGTGAGGGCATCCGCTATCATAAGATCAATGCCTTTACAGTGCAGTTCCACCCGGAGGCACACGGCGGTCCGCTGGATACGGCATATTTGTTCGATGAATTCGTTGCTGTGATGGGAAAAGGAGAAGAAGTAAGTTATGCCATTGAGAAGTGATATTAAAAAGGTTCTCGTCATCGGCTCCGGTCCGATCATCATCGGACAGGCTGCTGAGTTTGACTACGCAGGAACACAGGCTTGCCGTGCGCTGAAACAGGAAGGTCTGGAAGTTGTCCTCATCAACTCGAATCCGGCTACCATCATGACCGATAAGGCAATGGCAGACAAGGTATACATCGAGCCGCTGACCCTGGATGTGGTAAAGCGCATCATCCAGATCGAAAAGCCGGACAGCCTGCTGTCCACCATGGGCGGTCAGACCGGTCTGACCTTCTCGATGCAGCTGGCAAAAGAAGGCTTTCTGGAGGCACACGGCGTCAAGCTGCTGGGTGCAGATCCGCTGACCATTCATAAGGCAGAGGATCGCCAGGCGTTCAAGGACACCATGGAAAAGATCAACCAGCCGTGCATCCCGTCCAAGGTCGTAGAGACCATCGAAGACGCTGTAGATTTCGCAAAGACCATCGGCTATCCGGTTATCGTGCGTCCGGCATTCACTCTGGGCGGCACCGGCGGCGGTATTGCCGATAACGAAGAAATGCTGCGTGACATCACCAAGAACGGTCTGCGTCTGTCTCCGATCACACAGGTTCTGATCGAAAAGTGCATCAGCGGCTGGAAAGAAATTGAGTTCGAAGTTATCCGTGACCGCAAGGGCAATGTTATCACCGTCTGCTCCATGGAAAACTTTGACCCGGTTGGCGTACACACCGGTGACAGCATCGTTATCGCTCCGACTGTGACGCTGACTGACCGGGAATATCAGATGCTGCGTACCGCTGCCATCAACATTATTTCCGAACTGAAGGTAGAAGGCGGCTGTAACTGTCAGTTTGCGCTGCATCCCACCAGCATGGAGTATGCAGTTATCGAGGTTAACCCTCGTGTGTCCCGTTCTTCCGCACTGGCATCCAAGGCAACCGGTTACCCGATTGCAAAGGTGGCTGCAAGAATCGCCATCGGCTATACACTGGACGAGATCGTAAACCAGGTTACCGGAAAGACCTATGCCTGCTTTGAACCGGCGCTGGACTATGTGGTTGTCAAGTACCCGAAGTGGGCGTTCGATAAGTTCGTCTATGCAAAGCGTACACTGGGTACACAGATGAAGGCTACCGGTGAAGTTATGGCGATCGGCACCAGCTTTGAAGAGGCGATCATGAAGGCTGTCCGTTCCACAGAACTGGGCGTAGACTCCATGAATATGAAAAAGTATGAGAAGATGTCTCTGGATGAAATTATGGAGCGTCTCCAGGTCGTAGACGATGAGCGTGCATTCCAGCTGTATGAGGCAATGAAACGTGGCAAGACCGTGGAAGAACTGCACGAGCTGACTATGGTAGACTGCTGGTTCCTAAACAAGCTGATGAATCTGATCGAACTGGAACGGGAAATGGCTGCCAAGCCGCTGACCGAAGATCTGTACCTGCTGGCAAAGCAGTACGGCTATCTGGATGCAACCATTGAGCGTATTTCCGGTCAGAAATGCCCGATGCACCGCCATGCCGTTTATAAGATGGTTGATACCTGCGCAGGCGAGTTCAAGGCAGAGACACCGTACTTCTATTCTACCTATGACGACGAAAACGAAGCAGAAGAGTTCATCGAACGTCAGCACAGCGACAAGAAAAAGATTATCGTATTCGGTTCCGGTCCGATCCGTATCGGACAGGGTATCGAGTTTGACTACTGTTCGGTACACTGTGTATGGACACTGAAAGAGATGGGCTGTGAGGCAATCATCTGCAACAACAACCCGGAGACCGTTTCCACAGACTTCGATACCGGCGACCGTCTGTACTTCGATCCGCTGACCAAGGAAGACGTTGCCAATATCATCAACACCGAAAAGCCGTACGGCGTAGTGGTACAGTTCGGCGGAAAGACTGCCATCAAGCTGACACGCTACCTGGCAGATATGGGTGTCAATATTCTGGGTACTTCCGCAGATGATATCGACGCTGCCGAAGACAGAGAGCGTTTCGATGAGCTGCTGGGCAGATGCGGCATTCCTCGTCCTGCCGGCGAGACTGTCATGACAACCGAAGAGGCACTCAAGGCTGCCAACGACCTGGGCTATCCGGTTCTGATGCGTCCGTCTTACGTTCTGGGCGGTCAGAATATGATTATTGCGCATTCGGATAAGGATATCGAAGAATATATGGCAATCATCACCAGCCATATGATCGAAAATCCGGTGCTGATCGACAAATATATGATGGGTACTGAGGTGGAAGTTGATGCCATTTGCGACGGCAAGGACTTTCTCATTCCGGGTATCATGGAACACGTAGAGCGTGCCGGCGTTCATTCCGGCGACTCCATTTCCATCTATCCGGCACAGAACCTCAGCGAAAAGATCACAGATACCATCGTTCGCTATACTGGTCTGCTGGCGAAGGAACTCCACGCTGTTGGTCTGATTAACATTCAGTACGTGGTATACAACAATGAGGTATACGTAATCGAAGTAAACCCTCGTTCTTCCCGTACTGTACCGTATATCAGTAAGGTTACCGGCATTCCTATGGTTGATATCGCAACCAAGATCATGCTGGGAGAAACACTCCAGAGTCTGGGCTACAAGTCCGGTCTGTATCCGAAGGGTAAGTATGTTGCAGTCAAGGTTCCGGTATTCAGCTTTGAAAAGCTCCAGGACGTAGACACCATGCTCGGACCGGAAATGAAGTCCACAGGTGAGTGCCTGGGCATTGCAACCAACCTGGAAGATGCACTGCTCAAGGGTTTGATCGCAGCCGGCTATGACCTGAAAAAGGAAGGCGGCGTGCTGATCTCTGTCCGTGACAGCGATAAGCAGGAAATCATTGAGATTGCAGACAAGCTGGCTCGCATGGGCTTTGAACTGTACGGTACAAGCGGTACAGCGGCTGTGCTGAATCACAACATGATCGCCACTAACCTGGTCAAGAAGATCTCTGACGGCGAGCCGAATACCATCACACTGCTGGAAAGCGGTAAGATCCACTATATGATCTCTACCTCTGCAAAGGGTCGTCTCCCGGCAAGAGACAGCGTAAAGATGCGCCGTAAGTCGGTAGAGCGTTCGATCTGCTGTCTGACAGCGATCGACACGGCAAAGGCTCTGGCAAACGTGCTGGAATCCGGCCGCAGCATTGATGATGTAGAAATGGTAGACATCACCAAGATCTGACAGCGGAATATAATTTGAAAATCACGCAAACCGTGGCGGACGGGAGATTTCCGCCCGCCATTTTTGCTTGAAAGGAGAAAAACTCATGGCATATGAACAGATGCTTGCGCCGGTGCTTGAAAAACAGGCGCTTGCAAAGAATATTTATCGTATGGTATTGCAGTGCCGTTCTATTGCACAGAAGGCAGAGCCGGGACAGTTTGTGCATCTGCTTCCCCAGGCAGTACCCTGCGCCGTCCCATCTCTATCTGTGAGATCAACGTCGCCGGAACGCTGACCATTGTGTTTGAACAAGGGCAGCCGGGGATGCCCTTGCCAATGTGCGTGGGCGAAAATGGGTGGGACCGCTCGGCCATGGATTCACCATTTTGCTGTCCCTGGCGCAGATATACGGCGGCGGCACGTGCCATGCTGTCCCTGGCGCGATCTGCGGTTTCCGTTCGGCAAACATTGTCACATTGCAGGACGCATTCCACGCATCTGGTGCAGAGACCATTCTCTGTACTGATGACGGCACTGCCGGCAGACACGCCCTGGTGACAGAACCGCTGAAAGAGCAGCTTTCCGGCGGCGGTGTAGATATGGTCTATGCTTGTGGTCCTCGCCCCATGCTGAAATTCGGCAGCTGCTGCCAAGGAATACGGCGTGCCCTGTCAGGTTTCGATGGAGGAGCGCATGGGCTGCGGCATCGGTGCCTGTCTTGTCTGTGCCTGCCAGCTGGAAAAAGAAGGCAAATCCGTGATGGGTCATGTCTGCAAGGACGGTCCGGTATTCCCGGCAGAGGAGGTTGTTTGGTAATGGCAAATTTAGCAGTTGAAGTTGCAGGCGTTGCGTTCAAAAATCCCATCATCCCTGCATCCGGCGTGTTCGGCTACGGCAGGGAATACGAAAAGCTGTTCCCGCTCTCCAAACTGGGCGGCATTGCAACCAAGGGCACTACCGGTCAGCCCCGTCCGGGCAACCCGGCACCTCGTATTGCCGAAACGCCCAGCGGAATGCTGAATTCGGTAGGTCTGCAAAATCCGGGCATTGATGCGTTTCTGGAACGGGAACTGCCGAACCTGCTCACAAAGGACACGGTGATCCTGGCAAATATTGCAGGCTCTACCATTGACGAGTGTGTTTCCATTGCGGAAAAGCTGGATGAGACTGACGTGCATATGATCGAGCTGAATATCTCCTGTCCGAACGTCAAGAAAGGCGGCGCAGCATTCGGCGTACACTGTGACAGTGCGGAAATGATTACTGCGGCAGTGCGGAAAGCGACCAAAAGCCGCTGATCGTCAAGCTTTCTCCGAATGTTACCAGCATTACCGATATTGCAAAGGCAGTGGAATCTGCCGGAGCAGATGCAGTTTCGCTGATTAACACGCTGCTCGGAATGCGCATCAATATCGAAAACCGCCGTCCCATCCTGCGCAATAACGTGGGCGGAATGTCCGGCCCGGCAGTTTTCCCCATTGCAGTGCGTATGGTATGGCAGACCGCCCAGGCAGTTTCCATTCCGGTAATCGGTATGGGCGGTGTATCCAGCGGCGCAGATGCCATTGAAATGATGATGGCAGGCGCAAGCGCAGTGCAGGTGGGCGCAGCGATCTTCACAGATCCCTATGCACCGGTACGCATTGTGGACGAGATGAACGACTGGCTGGATTCTCACAATATTGCATCGGTACAGGAAATCATCGGTACAGTGCAGCCGTGGTAAGTGAGGAAAACATCTTATGATTATTATGGGCGTAGACTTTGGCGATGCCCGGACAGGGCTTGCCATTTGTGATAAGGGCGAAATGCTGGCATCTCCGGTGTGTGTGGTTTCGGAAAAGGATTTCACACAGTGCCAGGAAAAGGTTGCCGCTCTGGCAAAGGAACACCGTGCAGAACTCCTCGTGGTCGGCTATCCGAAGAATATGAACGGTACAGTCGGCGAACGTGCAGAACTGTGCCAGAAATTCGGAGACGGTCTGAAAGAAATGACCGGTATTCCGGTTGTCATGTGGGACGAACGCTGTACAACTGTTTCGGCGCATTCCTACCTGAATGTCACAAACACCAGGGGAAAAAAAGCGGAAGGCGGTAGTAGATGCCGTTGCAGCTACCATCATTCTGGAAAGCTATCTGGCATATCGGAAGAATCAGGCGAATTCGTGACATAAACGCTGAAAAATACAAAAACAGCTCCATGTCCGGCGGTACAATGCCGCTTGCATGGAGCTGTTTTGCTTTCTGTTAAGTTGCTGTTTTATTTATTTTCTGTCCAGTCGCTGCGGTGCATGGGAATCTTTTTTCTGCCCCCAGCTTTTCCAGGTTTTCGTGAATGTTCCGCTTGTCCGCCTTCTTTATCATGTTTTCTCTGGCACGCTTGAACTTGTTTACTTCGCCGTGACGGCTCGGACCGCCGACGCAGCCGCCGTCGCACGCCATGCCCTCGATAAAGTCGCCGGAAAAGCGTCCCATCTTCAGCATCAGCAGCGCACGCTTGCAGGCATCTGTACCGTTGCAGCGTTCTACATTTACTTCGTCGGTGATACCCTGTTCCTTCATGCCCTCCAGGACAGCGTCTGTTACGCCGCCGCTGTTGCCAAACCATTTGCCAAAGGTGCTGGACTGCTGGTTGGTCTCTTCTGCCTCATGGATCGTTATGCCCTTTGCACGGATGATGGCACGGATCTCGCCGTATGTCATTGCATAATCAGCGCTGCCGGGGATGTCCTGGTCAATGACTTCGCTCTTCTTTGCAATGCACGGACCAACAAAAAACAGTGATCGCCTCCGGATCTTTCGACTTGATCCAGCGGGAAACGGCACACATCGGAGAAACTGTTGTGGAGATATGATCCAGGAGATCCGGGTAGTGCAGACGAATCAGATTGACAAATCCGGGGCAGCAGGACGTGGTCATCTTTTTGCCGTCCCGATATGCCTCAGCCCATTCTGCCGCCTCGGCATAGGCAGTCATATCGCCGCCCAGTCCAACCTCTACCAGGTCTGTAAAGCCAACTTCTTTCAGCGCATTGCGCCAGCTCTCAAATGTAATGCCCTCACCGAACTGTCCCTCTGTGGAGGGTGCAAACATGGCATAGACGTGCTTTTTCTCAACGATCGCCTGACAGACGTCAACCACACAGGACTTGGAACTGATCGCTCCAAACGGGCAGCTGTGGATACATCTGCCGCACTGGATGCACTTCTTTTCGTCTATGATACAGATGCCGTTTTCATCCATGGAGATCGCACCAACAGGACAGCTCCGGCGACATGGGCGAATCAGATCGGCAATGGCATTGTAGGGACAGGCTGCCGCACATTTGCCGCATTCCCGGCATTTCTGCGGGTCAATATGCGCTCTGGTGCGTCCGATGTCAATTGCCCCGAAGTTACAGGAATTCTGACAGGCCTTACCCATACACTTGCGGCAGTTGTCGGTAACGACATAACGGGGAGATGGGACAGTCCTCACAGGCAGCCTGCACGACCTGTACCACAAGGTTGTTGTGCGCACCCTGCGGCGATTTTCCCTCTGCCAGGCGGATGCGCTGACGGACGATCTCACGCTCTTTATAGACGCAGCAGCGGTATTTTGCTTTCGGACCGGGCATCATCCGGTAGGGGAGTTCTTCTTTCCTCTTCAAATTTTCCGGCAAAGACCAGCTTTGCCACCTCACATAGGATATCGTGTTTGATTTTGATGATCGTGCCGTCGTTTGTTACCATATGGACCTCCATCGTCTGTTGTGTACATTTTCAGCAACACTATTTATAAAATAGTACTGCCTATATTATACCACGAATTTTGCCGCTTGTAAAGTGTGCATTTCGGGGAAACAAAAAAAGCTGCCCTGCTGGCATTTCAGCGGACAGAACAGCTTGACTTGATATGATTTACTTACAATAGGGGCAGTACCTGGGGCAGAATGGGATTCATGTGAGAATCCGTCAGACCGAAGTCCATTCCCTTATATGTCCATGCGGCACGACCGATGTGATACTTGTCAAATACGGATGTGATGGTGCGGTACCAGTGCAGCGTACTTTCCGTATCCGCCTGGTCGATTACACCATATTCGCCGCAGTACAGCGGAATATCGTACTTTTCAGCCGCTGCGATTGCCAGGGCAAAGTTTGCCTCGAAGAAGGATGCCTCTACATCCTGAATGCCTTCGTGGAGAAAAGCCTTGATATACTGCTTGTTGAATGCAGCGGAATGACGGCGGTATGCTGCCAGATCATCCGGATACTTGATGTGGAAATTCCGTGGCATTCCCTTTGCCCAGGATGCTGTCTGATGGGTAAAGACGATCGGCTCATAGCAGTGGAAATTGTACACGATCCTGGAGTCTGCCGGCGCATCCAGAAGGGGAACGCCGTCTGCGCCGTTGTGATGAATGCCGCCGATCAGAATGTAGTTTTTCTGTGCCACGGAACGAATGGCAGCAACTGCATTTGCGGCGATGCGGTTCCATGACTCTGCCGATTCTGCATTGACAATTTCATTCAGCAGTTCAAATGCCACAACATCGTGATCCTTGCCGTAGCGCTTTGCGAATTCCTGCCACAGAGAAATGAAACGAGCCTGCAAAGCCGGGTTGGTGAAAAATTCATCGGAGTGGATCGGATCGTCAAAGGTGTATCCGGCTGTCTTGTGCAGATCCAAGATCATGTGCAGACCATATTTTCTGCACCATGTAATGCACTGTGCGATCCATTGAAATCCGCTTTCTTTTTGAATGCCGCCTTCCGTTTCGACCAGTTCATAGTCTACCGGGATACGGACATGATCCAGTCCCCAGCGTGCAGCGACTGCAAAGTCGGTTTCTGTCAAAAATGTTTCGTAGTGTTTGTCGGAATGTTCTCCCTGCGAGAGCCATCCGCCAAAATTGATACCATGCTGAAAACCTTCCCAAATTCGCATGATGATGACCTCCTGTCACATAGATTGGAACATATTGTGTCTCATTGCCTGTACTACATATTTTCATACGGTATGCAGTATGTTCCAGCAGTAGCCTTTTGTTTCAAATAGAACCAGGAGCTTTCGGGAACAGCTGGAATCGCCCAAATTATTCCATAGGACACTGCTCCCAAGATTTATCTGCATTTTCATTTTACGAGGAATATCAAAAAATGATACCAAAAAACTTGCTTTTTTATAGAAATATGATATAATATTACAACAGAGGAAAGAACATCTTCCGGAATGGCAAACCAATGGAAAATTCCTGGATGTTGCTTGCTTTTTTCTGGTATAGCATTATGGAATCTGTGGGATGCGGCAGAAAACTTTTTGGTATATCACTTTTCGTTTTGTCAAAAAAATTGCGGAATGCAAAAGAAATATGACCGTTAAGATTCTAGGACAGATTTCGTGGGAAAATAAAATTTGCGTATTTTTCATATTTTCAAATGGGGGAATTACTGAAATGACAAAAATCGAAACAGAATGGCAAAATGCAGAGCAGGAGCGGCAGGAGGACTTTATACAGCACGAACCGCCGGAGGTGGAATTCGTGTTCTATAACCAGGTGCAGCAGGGCGATGTGGCGAGCGTTGAGAAAAATCTAAAGTCCGGACAATACCGGCACATTGCCATGAAAACCAGACTTTCCACAGATTTGGTAGAATTTTCGGTATCACTGTATTATTTCTCTGGCAATGGTAACTCGTTTCTGCATCGAGGGCGGAATGCCGGGAGAACAGGCATACCGGATGAGCGACTTCTATATCCACAAGGTGGACGAGGCAACTACCATTGATCTGGTGGAGGAACTGCACGATGCGGCGTGCATGGACTATGCAAAACGGATGCAGCAGATCAAAAATAAGCCGGTCTGTTCCAAACCGGTTACACTTTGCCTGAATTACATCTATGCGCATATGCACGAGAAGATCACCACCGAAGACCTGGCGGAGGAAGTGCATCTGCATCCCAGCTATTTGTCCCGGCTCTTCCGGGAACAGATGGGCTGTACGCTGCATGACTACATCCTGGATCAGAAGATCCAGACGGCGAAACAGATGCTCCAGTTTTCGGAGCGCAGCTATGCGGAGATCGCCAATCTGCTGGCATTTTTCTTCGCAGAGCCATTTCATTCAGGTGTTTTCCAAAAAGTTGGTGTGACACCGAGACAGTTCCGGGAGTCCGAATATAGTTCTACGCTAATGCGTTGCGATGCACCGAAAATGTGATATCGGCATAAAAAAAGCAGCCTGCATTTTTTTGCAGGCTGCTTGCAGTTGGCAATGATGCGCTGTCTTATGCCATCACGACCGCATTTCCCAAAAGCTTGAAATCCCGGCAGCTTTTTGCACAGGTCGTTCAGAAAAGCGGCAATGCTGCGGTCTCTCAGATTTCCCTTGAAGTCGATGTGGAAGATAACATCGAAACTGCCGTCCCGGATCGGTCGGCTTTCGATCTTGACCATATCCAGACCGTATAAGAAGAACTTGTTCAGAATACGGCTCAGACTGCCGGGTTCGTTCGGGATGGAGAGCATGACGGAGATGACAGATGCGTCCTCTGCCACTTCCATATCCTTGGTGATGCAGATAAACTGTGTGAAATTCGGTACAACATTGGAAATGCGGGATGCCAGAATTTCCAGATGATTGTGCTTGGCACATTCTTCAGAGCAGATCGCAGCGATCGTGGTATCGCCCGATTCCGCCACCATTTTTGCGGCAGTGGCAGTGTTGCTGAAATCCTTTGGATGCAGGTGACGTGCATCCAGGAAGTCACTGCACTGAGACAGCGCCTGCGGATGCGAGTAGACGTTTTGAATGCTCTCTAAGGATGCGCCGGGCAGTGCGGCGAGACAGTGTGCCACTTCTACCTGGTTCATGGCGGTGATGAAGAAACTGTACTTTCCCATGAGGTCAACCGTCTGTGTCACCGTGCCGGATGTGCTGTTGTAGATGGGCAGCACACCGTATTCCAGTTCGCCGGACTCCACCGCCTCAAACACCTGTTCAAAAAGTGGGGTAGAACTGGATGTTCCGCTCCGGGAAAAACGCCTGTGCGGCAGTTTCAGAGTTTGCGCCGACTGTTCCCTGGCATCCGATGCGGACAGCATTTTTCATGCGGGGCATTTTGAATTCCGGTGCATCTTCCGCAGCGACCAGCATTTTCTGCTGTAGCTGGGAGCTAATGCTCATCATGTTGGCGAACATGGTACGGGATGCCAGACCCAGTCCGTCTCTGGCATTGCTTTCTACCCGATCCAGGATCTGCTGTTCCCGTCCGGCTTGAAATACCGGCATATTGTGTGCCTTTTTTTATAGCGTGCCACATCCTGGCACAGGAGCATACGCTCTTCAAATAGGTTCTGAATCTGTTTGTCCAGCTTGTCGATTTCGTTGCGAATTTCACTTAATTCCATGTTGCGTTCCTTTCTGTGAAGGGAATTTGTATTCAAAACCGCTTTCTCCAGTCAAAGACAGAGCAAACGGTACTGTTCCAATCATACCACATACCATTATACATAATTTTTTTTCAAAAATCAAGATAAAATTTTGAATAGCTATTGAAAACGACATCGGTTTTGTGCTATAATGAAATGTACGTGCAAAAACAACAGCAGGGATGGGCGGTACGGAAAGCCTGCTCCGGATCTTATCACAAACAGAGGAGGCAGATACGATGCGCATTTTAGGAATCGACCCCGGCTATGCCATTGTGGGGTTCGGCATTGTATCCTATCACGGTGCGGATTTCACACCGCTGGAATACGGTGCAATCACCACAGAGGCAAGGGACTCGGTTTGCAGCACGGCTGACGGCAATTTATGACGATTTAGATTACTTGCTGAAACGGTTTCAGCCGGACTGTATCGCCATCGAACGCCTGTACTTCACGTCAAACCAAAAGACGGTGATCGACGTGGCACAGGCTCGTGGCGTCATCGTCCTTTGCGCAGAACAGCACCAGATCCCGATGTATGAATACACACCGCTGCAGGTGAAACAGGCGGTTGTCGGATACGGCAAAGCGGAAAAGCGGCAGGTCATGGATATGACCCGGCGCATTCTGAAACTGGCGCAGATCCCGAAACCGGATGACGCAGCGGATGCGCTGGCGCTTGCCATTTGTCATGGACACTGCGCAACCGGCGTACAATTACAAAAAAGAGAACGATTCAGGCAGGAGATACGATATGATATACAACGTGCATGGAAAATTGATCGCAAAGGAACCCACTATGGCTGTCGTAGAATGCGGCGGCGTAGGGTATGCCTGCCGAACAACACTTTATACCCTCGGACAGCTGGGCAGCATAGGAGACACCGTGTTTCTATATACTGCAATGAGCGTCCGGGAAGATGCAGTCGAACTGTTTGGCTTTTCCACTCAGCAGGAGCTGCAGTGCTTTCAGCTGTTGACCTCCGTTTCCGGCGTCGGACCAAAGGCAGCGCTTTCCATTTTGTCCGATCTGTCACCAGATCAGTTCCTGCTGACGGTCGCCTCCGGAGACAGCAAGGCACTGACCCGTGCCAAGGGCATCGGGGCAAAGTCGGCACAGCGCATTGTGATGGAACTGAAAGACAAGATCGCCGGCGGCGCTGCCGGCTTGTTTGCCGGATCCGGCGTGGAAGAAGTGGCGGCGGCATCTCAGTCTGCCGGCAGTGTGGGCGAGGCAATCGAGGCGCTTGTGACACTGGGCTACACCCAGAGTGAAGTGGCACCCATTGTGGCAAAACTCGACCCGTCTCTGTCGGCGTCGGAACTGATTCGGCTGACATTGCAGGAATTTGGAAAACAGCGCAATTTCTGAGAGAGGAGTGAGACAAGATGATCGAGACCAGCGATATGCAGTTTGAGGAGCGGATGGTGACACCACGTGAAGTGGAAGAAGACCACGAAGTGGAAGTGTCCCTGCGCCCGCAGACGCTTGTGGAATATATCGGACAGGATAAGGTGAAAGAAAACCTGGCGGTCTACATTGAGGCAGCAAAGCGCCGTGGCGATCCCCTGGATCACGTCCTGCTCTATGGTCCTCCGGGACTGGGCAAGACCACACTGTCCTCTATCATTGCCCACGAAATGGGCGTTAATCTGCGTGTTACAACAGGACCGGCAATTGAAAAGGCAGGGGATCTGGCAGCGATACTGACCAATCTTCAGCCCAATGACGTCCTGTTTATCGATGAGATCCACCGGCTGAATCGACAGGTCGAGGAAATTCTGTACCCGGCTCTGGAGGATCACGCCATTGATATTATCATGGGAAAGGGACCGTCGGCACGCTCTCTGCGTGTTGATCTGAACCCGTTTACATTGGTTGGCGCAACCACTCGTGCCGGTCAGCTTTCCAGTCCGCTCCGTGACCGTTTCGGCGTGATCCTGCGGCTGGAACTCTACACCACTGAGCAGCTGACGGACATTGTTCGCCGCAGCGCCATGCTCTTGAAGATCCCATGCTCCATAGACGGCGCAATGGAGATCGCAAGCCGTGCCAGGGGAACACCTCGTATTGCAAACCGTCTGCTCAAGCGTGTGCGTGACTTCGCAGATGTAATGGGCAACGGTGAGATCACACAGGAAATCGCACATATGGCGCTGAATCGTCTGGAAATCGATGAACTGGGGCTGGACAGCAACGACCGCCGTATGCTGGAAATGATTATCAAGGGCTACAGTGGCGGTCCGGTGGGACTGGAAACCCTGGCATCCGCTCTGGGCGAAGAGACAGTGACGCTGGAGGATGTGTGCGAGCCATATCTGATGCAGCTGGGATTCCTGGCGAGAACACCACGGGGACGCTGTGCCACGGCGCTGGCATACCAGCATCTGGGCTATCAGCAGCCGGATGCCGGCGGCGTGGATGGACAAATGACACTTTCCGCTGAATGAGAAGTTCAGCTGAATGGGGATGCCGCACAAAGCCGAAGAGCGGCTTTTGCGCAGTATCGCCTGAAATATATTTTTGACAGAACGAAAGGAAATAAGATCATGGGCAGATTATTTGGAACAGATGGCGCAAGAGGAGTTGCCATCACAGAACTGACTTGTGAAATGGCAATGCAGATCGGCAGAGCAGCGGCTCTGGTACTGACAAAAGAGGCAAAGCACCGGGCGAAGATCTTTATCGGAAAGGACACCCGTATCTCTTCGGATATTCTGGAGGCAGCCCTCTGCGCCGGAATCTGTTCTGTCGGGGCAGAGGCAGTCAAGCTGGGCGTAGTTCCCACGCCGGCTGTGGCATATCTGGTACGGACACACGGTGCAGATGCAGGCGTTATGATCTCTGCATCCCATAACAGTGTGGAGTTCAACGGCATCAAGCTGTTTGCAGCTACCGGCTATAAGCTGCCGGATGCTACCGAAGAAGAGATCGAGGCGCTGATTTTGGATCACCCGGAAAAAATCGAGCTGCAGTCCGATATCCGTGTCGGTGCGATCTCTGAGTACACCAACGCCAAGGAGGACTATATCTCTTACCTGGCAGGCTGTGTTGCAACAGACTGCTCCGGCATCCGTGTGGCGCTGGACTGCGCAAACGGCAGCTCTTCCACCACAGCAGAGGAACTCTTTACACGTCTGGGTGCAGAAGTACATATGCTCAGCGCATCTCCGGACGGCACAAACATCAACAAAAACTGCGGCTCTACCCATATGGAAAACCTCATGGCATATGTAAAGGAGCATGACTGCGACCTGGGTCTGGCATTTGACGGCGACGCAGACCGCTGTCTGGCTGTCGATGAAAACGGAGTGCTGGTAGACGGCGATAAGATCATTGCGATCTGCGCACAAGCGCTGCAGCAGGAGGGCAAGCTGAAAAAGGATACAGCAGTAGTTACCGTTATGACCAACCTGGGCTTTTTCCACTTTGCAAAGGCAAATCAGATCGATGCCAAGGCGACAAAGGTCGGCGACCGCTACGTGCTGGAAGAGATGCTTGCCGGCGGCTATAACATCGGCGGCGAACAGAGCGGACACATCATCTTCCTGGATGAGGCAACCACTGGCGACGGCGAGCTTTCCGGCATCAAGCTCCTGGAGATTCTGAAGAAATCCGGCAAGAAGATGAGCGAAGTGGCAAGCCTGATGGAGACATTCCCGCAGGTGCTGTATAATGTCACCATTCAGCCGCAGAAGAAAGGTCTGTGGCAGGACGACGCCGATATCGCTGCAATGATCGAAAAATACACTGCCATCCTGGGCGAAAACGCATCCTGGTTCGGGAAAGCGGAACAGAGCCGCTTATTCGTGTTATGGTCGAGGGAAAAGATGCAGCGCAGATCGAGACCGCTGCACAGGCAATCACAGAGCAGGTAAAAATTTTTGCCGCATCATAAGCAAATAAAGGAGTAGCCCGAAATTGAGAATAGCAAATGGTTGGAAACAATATCGTATATTAGATACCTCCCAGCTGGAAAAGCTGGAAAGCTGGCATGGTGTCACACTGGTGCGGCCCGATCCGCAGATCATCTGGAAAACCCCGAAAAAGCATCCGGGCTGGAAAAAGGCAGACGGTCACTACAGCCGTTCATCCTCCGGCGGCGGCAGCTGGGCATTCGCCAAAAAGCTGCCTACCTCCTGGGAAATGGACTATGAACCGCTGGGACTCACCTTTAAGATTCAGCCCACCGGATTCAAGCACACCGGATTGTTTCCGGAGCAGGCAGTAAACTGGGACTGGATGGCGGAGCAGATTCGCAGCGCCGGCAGACCGATTTCTGTACTGAACCTGTTTTCCTATACCGGCGGCGCAACGCTGGCATGTGCCTCTGCCGGGGCATCTGTCTGCCATGTGGACGCATCCAAAGGCATGGTGCAGTGGGCAAGAGAAAATGCGGCGCTGTCCGGTCTGACGGAAAAGCCCATTCGCTGGATCGTGGATGACTGCGAAAAGTTTGTGGCGAGAGAGATCCGCCGCGGCAGAAAATACGATGCCGTCATTATGGATCCGCCCAGCTATGGCAGAGGACCAGGCGGCGAAGTCTGGAAACTGGAAGAGAACATCTACGATCTGGTAGAACTCTGTTCCGGCGTGCTTTCGGATGATCCGCTGTTCTTCCTGCTCAACAGCTATACCACCGGACTTTCTCCGGCGGTAATGGGGTATCTGCTGGGCAGCGTGTTAAAGCCGAAATTCGGCGGCGATGTGACCGCAGACGAGATTGGTCTGCCGGTCGAAGAAAGCGGCATGGTGCTGCCCTGCGGCTCAACTGCCATCTGGAAACGATAACGTGCATCGGGAACAATGGATTGTTCTGCTCCTGGGCATTTGCGCCCTGGCAGCAGACGGATTTGCTGCCGGGATTCAGTACCTGGATCGCCGCTATGTCTACGGAATGCCGCCGGAGGGTGTGGGAAATGTTTCGTTTTCTTGCGCCGTATGGGCTGTTTGCCGCCGGCGTTGTCGTACTTGTTGTGATTCTGCTGCTTGCAATGCGGCGAAAATAATGTCGCAAAGGAGAAATACCATGGAAAACCAGATCATGGCAGAACACCTGTCATTTCACTATACAGATGAAGAGGGAAAAGTCGTCTCACCGGAGATTCTGAAAGATCTGTCGCTGACTTTTCAGCCCGGTTCTTTTGTGGCGGTCCTGGGGCATAATGGCTGCGGAAAGTCCACGCTGGCAAAGCATATGAACGCAATTCTGCTGCCCACCGGCGGCAAGATGTGGGTCTCCGGCATGGACACCTGCAATGAAGAAAAGCTGTACGACATCCGACAGCACGTGGGCATGGTCTTTCAGAATCCGGACAACCAGATCGTTGCAACGATCGTGGAGGAAGATGTGGCGTTCGGACCGGAAAATCTGGGGCTGCCGCCGGAAACGATTCGGGAACGGGTGGACGATGCCCTGAAAGCGGTTGGAATGTATGAATATCGGATGCACGCACCGAATCAGCTGTCCGGCGGACAAAAACAACGTATCGCCATTGCCGGCATCATTGCCATGCGTCCGTCTTGTATCGTCCTGGACGAGCCGACGGCAATGCTTGACCCTAAAGGGGCGCATGGAAGTGATGAAAACCGTTCGGATGCTGAACCGGAATTACGGCATTACCGTAATTCTGATTACGCATTATATGGAAGAGGCCGCACAGGCTGACCGTGTTATTGTCATGGATGACGGAAACATCTTGCTGGATGACACGCCGGCAGAGGTCTTTTCTCATGTGGAAGAAATGAAAACGGTGGGTCTGGATGTGCCGCAGGTGACAGAACTGGTGTATGAACTCCAAAAAGCCGGTATGCCTTTGGATGGTCATATTATCAGCGAAGATGCGTGTGTGGATGCAATTCTCAAGTGCATGGCGTGAAATGAGGTGGGCAGTTGGCAACGATACAGACCAAAGGACTGACATACCGCTATGGTATCGGCACTCCTTTTGAAAAAAAACAGCGGTTGACCATGTGGATCTGGAAATAGAGTCCGGCTCTTTTGTGGGTATCATCGGGCATACTGGATCTGGTAAGTCCACATTGATACAGCATCTGAACGGACTGCTGAAACCGACTGAGGGAAGCATCCTTCTGGACGGAAAGGATATCTGGGCAGAAAAGGCGCAGATGCGCCAGGTGCGGTTTCGGGTCGGACTGGTGTTCCAGTATCCGGAATACCAGATCTTTGAGGAGACCGTAGCAAAGGATATTGCATTCGGGCCCCGAAACATGGGGCTGGCGGAGGAAGAAGTCCAGGCACGGGTAAAGGAAACGGCTGCCATTGTCGGTTTATCGGATGACATTCTGGAGCAGTCGCCCTTTTTTGCTGTCCGGCGGTCAGAAACGCCGTGTGGCGATCGCCGGTGTTATGGCGATGCGGCCGGAAGTATTGATTCTGGACGAGCCGACCGCCGGGTTGGATCCCCGTGGCAGGGAAGAGATCCTGGAGGAGATCAAGGCGTACCGCCGACAGACCGGAGCAACGATTCTGCTGGTCTCTCATAGCATGGAAGATGTGGCACGCCACGCACAGCAGATTCTGGTAATGAACGCCGGAAAGGTGTTCTGCTACGGTACGGTAGAAAATGTATTTCGCCGTTCACAAGAACTACAGGCGATCGGACTGGCTGTGCCGCAGATCACCCGTGTCTGCAATGCGCTCCGGGCAAAGGGAATCCCGCTGACGGAAGATATTTTCACGGTAGAGCAGGCGAAAAGAACAGCTGATCGCATGGTACCGGAAGAAAGGGGAACAGTGACAATGCTGAAAGACATTACCATCGGACAATATTTCCCAGGCTCCAGTCCGGTGCATCGCATGGATCCCCGGTTCAAGATTATTATGACGCTGCTGTTTATTGCAATGCTGTTTATGGGACAGCATCTGTATTCGATCTTATTCGGCGTTGTATTCTGCATCCTGGCACTGTCGTTTTCCAAAATTCCCGTTAGGCTGATCTGGAAAAGCATCAAGCCGCTGATTCCGGTTCTGATGATTACCGCAGTTCTGGATCTGCTCATGGTAGACAGTGGCGATGTTTACTGGAAATGGCATTTTCTAAAAACTGACCGAAGGCGGCGTGCGGACGGCAATACTGATGGTGACACGCATCATCGTGCTGCTTGCCGGTTCATCTCTGCTGACTTATACCACATCGCCCATTGCCTTGACAGACGCCATTGAGCGTCTGCTGTCGCCGTTGAAAAAGCTGCACGTTCCGGTGCATACCTTTGCAATGATGATGACGATTTCCCTCCGCTTTATTCCGACGCTGCTGGAAGAAACGGACAAGATCATGACAGCCCAGAAGGCGAGAGGTGCAAGCTTTAGCGAGGGAAATCTGGTGCAGCGTGCCAAGGCACTGGTGCCGATTCTGGTTCCGCTGCTGGTGTCCTCTTTCACCGTGCAGAAGAGCTTGCAACGGCAATGGAGTGCCGGTGCTATCGTGGCGAGGCAGGGCGCACCAAGATGCGCCAGCTCCATGCGGCGAGCCGGGACTATATCGCAATGACAGTCACAGTGCTGCTGTTTGCTGCGGCAGTTGCTGTCAAAATCATCTGGTAAGGAGACATTTTCATGAACGCAACGCTGTCCGAGACAACCGCCTCCGGAAAACCCGGAAAGAAAAGCTGCGGAAGATTGGTTTTGCTGCTGTCGTTTTGCATCCCGATGCTGCTTTTGGCGGTGGGATTTGTCCTGCAGCAGGTACACCCCTTTGGAGACAGACAAATACTGGTGACAGATTTCTGGCATCAATATTATCCGTTTCTGCGGCTGCTGCATGAAAAACTCCGGAGCGGCGGTTCTCTTTTGTATACCTGGGATTCCGGTATGGGGACAAACTTTTCTCCATTTTTGCGTATTATGCGGCAAGTCCGCTGAATCTGCTCACCGTTCTGGTTCCTGAATCCATTCTGCGTGAAGCAGTCACAGTGGTACTTCTCCTGAAAATCGGCTGTGCCGGCTTGTTTTTTGCGCTGTTTCTCCGTGGAACATTTCGCAGAGATGACTTTTCCATCTGCCTTTTTTGCTGTGATGTATGCGCTTTGCAGCTACATCCTGGGCTACTACTGGAACATCATCTGGATGGATACAGTTGCACTTTTGCCGCTCGTGGTGCTGGGCTTGGTTTACCTGGTGCGTGACGGAAAATACCGTCTCTATGTGGTCGCTCTGGGACTTTCTCTTTTCACCAATTTTTATATCGGTATGTTCACCTGCATTTTTGCAGTGATCGCCTACGTGTGCCTATGCGTGTTCTATCTGAAACCGGCACAGCTGCCGGGGCGTACCATTGCAATGCTGCTGGGATCTCTGCTGGGCGGTGCATTGGCGGCGATCGTGCTTTTGCCGGCATACTATGCGTTGCAGTTGACCTATAGCGTCAATAACATTTTCCCGACCACGGTGCAGTTCTATGAGAGCTGGCGCACGCTTGCGGCAGACCTCATCAGTTTCCATGAGCCGACGGCAAAGGACGGCTTGCCGAATCTGGCTTGCGGCGTGCTGTCGCTGGCGCTGATGGGGCCGTTCCTGCGCTCTGCAGCTATCCGGATACGGGAAAAAGTCGGGGCAATTCTGGTGCTGGCATTCCTGCTTATCAGCTGTAACTGCAACGTGCTGAACTACATCTGGCACGGCTTTCACTTCCCGAATATGCTCCCCATATCGTTTTTCGTTCTTGTTCTCCTTTGTGCTGCTGACTGTAGGCTACCGTGCCTTTCTTGCGGCATTGGAAGAAAAGTTCAAGGTCTGGGACATTCTGGCGATGCTGGTTATGGCTGTGCTGGTATTTGCCGTCTCCTACAATGTGCAGGAAAACCAGGCGGTGTACTGGTCTGTAGCAGTCATGCTCCTGTATGCTGTGATCCTGCTGCTGTTTTTCCGGGAGATTTTCGGAAAAAACTGCTGTATCTTTCGCTTTCCATCGTTCTTGCATTTGAAATGTTCCAGAATGTAAAACTTGGAACAGAAACCGTGTCCACCTCAGATTACCTCAGTTACCCGACACAGCATGAAGAAGTGGAATCACTGCTGGCGCAGATTAGGGAACAGGATGACAGCCTTTTCTATCGGACAGAGCTTTCTTCCTGGTACACGCTGAATGACCCGGCGCTGTACGGTTATCACGGACTGTCGCAGTTTTCTTCCACAGCGAATGAGAGTGTGACAAAGTGGATGCGTGCTATCGGCGTTCCGGCATCTGAGGCAGGGAACCGCTACTACTATGGCGGCGGTACGCCGGTCAGCAATGCCTTTTCCGGAATCCGCTATCTAATAAGCCGGAGCGGTTCTGTGCTGGATTTGCAGGAATGGCAGCAGCTTGCATCTGAGGGAGCGTGCTATTCCTATCAGAATCAGTATGATCTGCCGGTTGGATTCTGGACAGCAGCTTCGCTGCAGGACTATGCCGCTGCCCCGGACGGCAATCCATTTGACAATCAGAATACCTTGTTCCGTCTGGCAACCGGAGTTGAAACGCCGCTGTTCACCCGGATGGAGGTAGACAGCGTTTTGTATGAGGGTGCAGATGCCACGAAAAACGGCTACGGCAGCTATACCTACCAGGCAGACGCCGGCGCAGAAACCAGAAAGCTGCAATATAATTATAAACTTCCGGTGGACGGAACGCTGTATGGGTATATGAGCCTTCCCAATGGCTCCAGTATTTCAGTTCTGCGCAACGACAGTTTTGCAGGGTCGTATAACAACGGCAATCAAGGTTATATTTTCCCCATGGGAACATTTTCGGGCAGTGAGACTGCAAGCGTTTCCGTTTCACTGCCGGCAGATTCTGTCACCGGAACGGCCATGGTCTATGTGTATCAGCTAAACCTTGCAGCCCTGGAAGAGGGTTACGCTAAGCTGCAGTCCGGTGGAATCCAGATCACAGAATTTACAGACACAAAACTCAGCGGTTCACTCACCGCATCACAGGACGGCCTCTGCTATTTTTCCATTCCGTATGAGGAAGGCTGGCAGGCAGAGGTAGACGGCGTCAAAACAGCGATCACGCCCATCGGTAATGCCATGATCGCTGTGCCGGTCACAGCCGGAACGCATACCATTTCGCTGCACTATTGCCCGAAGGGCTTTGCGGCAGGGGCGTGTGCTACAACGGGCGCAGTGCTGCTGCTCATCGTTTTGGCGGTGATCGAACATAAACGAGGGAAACCTTTCTTGCAGCCTGTGGCAGTACAACAGACCGTAAAAGAGATAACACATAACGATGCGGAGGACACGGAAACATGAGAAATTTGAAGTGACCATGGGATTCCGTGGGACAAACTATCACGGATTCCAGCGTCAGCCCAATGGAATCACGGTGCAGGAAGTGGTGGAAACAGCGCTTTCCAAGCTTTTCAATGAACCGGTCACCATTCAGGGCTGTTCCCGGACAGACACCGGGGTACACGCAAAAGAATACTGCTTTTTACCATGCAGACGGAAAAGCAGCTGCCAGAGCGCAACTTTATCCGTGGTGCCTGCGGCTATCTGCCGGAGGATATTTCCATTTATCGGGTGGAGGAGATGCCGGCGGACTTTCACGCCCGGTTCAGCTGTAAGGCAAAAGAATATATGTACCGGATCCACAACAGCGAAAGCAAGAATCCCTTTACAACAGATCTGGAACTGCTCTATCGCCGCAAGCTGGACATTCCTCTGATGCAGGAGGCGGCACAGCATTTTATCGGGACACACGACTTTGCAACGTTTTGTACAAACTGCACAGAAAAGCAGAATACAATTCGTACAATCTACGACATTACCATAGAAAAGCAGGGGAATACCGTGATTCTGCTTGTCAAAGGGAATGGATTTTTGTATAATATGGTTAGGATTCTGGTGGGGACACTCCTCAGCGTCAATGAGGGACGGATCACCGCCTCAGAGCTGGATGCACTTCTGGCATCTAGAAATCGTGTTCTCGCCGGAATCACCGCACAGGCACATGGCTTGTATCTGAACCGGGTATTTTATGAGGATGAATTTTAGGGAATAAATTCCAGCGCCTGTCGGAAAGGAGAAGATCAAAAAGCTTATGAATCATGATTCTGATGATATGATCGAAAAGCGAAAGCGCCGCAGCAAACTGCGTGCATTTCGCAACTTACTGTTATTTCTGCTGATCGTCGGCTTTTGCGGCTATCTGTATGTACAGCGGGATATGTGGATTCCCAAGCTGGAGGGCATCGGCAGCCGCTATGATTCTGTGACACAGAACGACGGCACTCTGGCAGAGGGCAACTTTCCGCTGACCATCTCCGGCAGCTCCAGCTATCAGGCAGACATTGTAGATGACACACTGTTTTTGCTGCATGATGCCTACCTGGATACCTATTCTCTGCACGGAGATTCCGGTGATACCCGGCAGCACGCATTTCAGAATGCCATGATGTGTTCCGGCGGAAAATACGCCCTGCTGTATGAGAGCGGCGGCACTTCGTTCCGTCTGGATACCAAACATAAGAATGTCTACAGCAAGTCAGTGGACAACGATATTATTTCCGGTACGGTCAGCGACAACGGAACAGTTGCACTGATTACGGAATCCAGTTCCTATGCTTGTTCTATTTTGGTGTACGACAATACAGGAAAGCGCATCTATCAGCGAAACTGCGTGGAATATGTGGTAGACATAGCGTTCCACAAGGACAACGACGGACTTTGCTTTACGTCTGTCCAGGTGGAAAACGGCGTGATGAACAGTACGATCACCAGCGTACTGTTTCACCAGGTGGATATCCAGTGGACTTCCATGCCGCTGGAGACAATGAGCGTAAAATCCGGTTTTTCTTCGAATGATAAGCTGTGTGTCGTGGGAAATACAGCGTGTGCATATTATAGCAGTACCGGCGAAATGCTGGGTACGTATAATTATAATGGTACACTGGTCAGTGCAGATCTGGAAAACGGCAAAGCGGCACTGATTATCCAGGACGACCAAAAGCGGAATACCTCGCTTGTTCTTCTGGATCAGTCGGTCTCCAGCCCGAAGGTGATATCCATTGACAGCAGTGCCGAACTGGTGCGTGTCTTTGACGGAGATGCCATCGTAATGAGTCCGGGAAACATCACTTCCTATGCCTTTTCCGGAGATGCCATTGCGACCGTAAAGCTGGAGGGTGCATATACCTCTTTCCTCAAGCAGGACGGATACCTCTTCCTGTTGGGATACGACCAGATCGACCGTGTAGACTTTAAGGAGTAGTACATGGAAACTTGGATGAATCAGACATGGTGGCTGTACGATCTGACGGTGATTGCAATTGTGACGCTCTGTATCTGGGGCGGATGGCGCAGGGGACTGATCCGAACTGCTGCCGGTCTGCTCGGCTACGGCGCTGCACTGCTGCTGTCCGGCGTTCTGGCACAGCCGGCGGCAGAATTGGTTTACAATCGCTGGCTGGCAGAGCCATGCGCTGCGATTCTGGAACAGAAGATGGAGCAGTACCATTTGGCGGACAGCATCCAGCAGACACTGAACGCATACGGTGTGCAGCTGGACGATGCGTCATTGCAGCAGATTGCCGATCATCCGGACAGTGCGACCGATCAGCTGTACACAGTTGGGTCTCAGAAAACCGGTCTGCCTGCGGAACTGCTGCGGCAGGGACTGTCGCAAAGCATTGACAGTGCCGCATCGCAGATGTTTACCGGGCTGCCCGACTGGATGAGCGAGGCGATTTTGCCCAAACAGGATTCGCAGGAACTGCAAAACCGTGCGGTGCAGTCGGCGGCATTGGTGCTGTCCGGTGATACGCACCAGGCGGCAGCAAAACTGACAGAGATGTACGTGCAGCCTGTAGTAGTTTCGATTGTTAAAACATTTACTTTTTCAGTTCTATTTCTCTTGATTTCTGCTCTGATTCAAGGTATAATAAAAAGGGCTGTTTGCGATGCGCCGCACAGAAAGCGGTCATTTGACAGACCAGACGCTGGGCGCCGCAGTCGGCGGCGTGCAGGCGGTGTTCCTGCTGGTGCTGATGGGAAAGCTCACGGGGTGGCTTGTCCGTCAAGGCGGCGATCAGCTTGCTTTTTTCAACGAAGCGATCATCCGAAAATCAGTTTTATTTCAGTATATATACCAGATTGCGTTCATACAGAAGTGACCGTATTTCTGTATGAATCGACACTAAAACAAAAATAGGAAAGGTGTGTAGAAAATATGATGCTATGCAGCAGATGCAAAAAGCGTCCTGCGGTTGTCTTTATTACGGCAATGCAGGGGGATAAAAAGAAAAACGATGGTCTGTGTCTGGTATGTGCAAAGGAAATGCACGTGCCGCAGATTGATGAATATATGAAACAAATGGGAATCTCTGACGAGGAACTGGAACAGATCTCGAATCAGATGATGGACATGATGGATGGTGACAGTTTTGAAATGGGAGGTTCCGGTGTGATGCCGCAGTTTTTGCAGAACATGATTAAGGATACCGGAAAGGCATTGGAAAGCCTGCAAAACGGGGGAGTGCCGGCAAAGGGTGACGAGGATGTACCCCAGGCAGACTATACCGAAGTTCCGGATTCTCCCCGCCGGGAGCGCCGCCCAAGCGGAAAAAAGGAGCTGAAATTCCTGGGGAACTACTGCACCAATCTGAGCCAGCGTGCTGCCGACGGAAAACTGGATGCAGTGATCGGACGGGACAAGGAAATCGCACGTGTGATTCAGATTCTGTCCCGCCGCACCAAAAACAATCCTTGTCTGATCGGTGAACCTGGTGTCGGCAAAACCGCCATCGCCGAGGGAATCGCTTTGCGGATTCATTCCGGAAATGTTCCGATGCACTTGAAAAACAAGCAGGTATACCTGCTGGATCTGACCTCGCTGGTTGCCGGAACACAATTCCGTGGGCAGTTCGAAAGCCGTGTCAAGGGTCTGATCGCAGAGGTAAAGCAGGAGGGAAACATCATCCTGTTTATTGACGAGGTTCACAATCTGGTCGGCGCAGGAAATTCCGAAGGCTCTATGAGCGCGGCGAACATCCTGAAACCGGCGCTTTCCCGCGGCGAAATTCAGGTTATCGGTGCGACAACCTTTAACGAGTACCGCAAGAATATCGAAAAAGATTCGGCGCTGGAACGCCGTTTCCAGCCGGTTACTGTCAACGAGCCGACCATTGACGAGACCGTTGAGGTGCTGAACGGCATTGCAAAGTACTACGAGTCCTATCATCGGGTACACATTTCTCCGGAAATGATTCGTCTCTGCGCTGTTCTGGCGGAACGCTATATCACAGACCGTTTCCTGCCGGATAAGGCAATCGACCTGCTGGACGAAAGCTGTGCCTGCACCAATCTGCGCTCTCCGGAAATCGAGGCGTATGATACGCTGATGCAGAAAAAGGAAGAGCTGGAGCAGAAAGAAAAGGCACTGGAAGACGAAACAGAGATCAATTATGAGGAACTGGCACAGGTAAAGGGCGAGCGGATTCGCCTGGATGCCAGCATTGAAGAGGCTGCCAAGAAACTGGACGATGTGCAGGTGACAAGTGATGATCTGTCGAAGGTGATCGAACTGTGGACGGGAATCCCGGCACACAAAATCGCTGAGACGGAATTCACAAAGCTGGCGAATCTGGAAGATCGGCTGAAATCCCACATCATCGGACAGGATGAGGCAGTTGACCTGCTGGCGAAGGCAATCAAGCGCACCAGAGTGCAGCTGAGTCCCCGCCGCCGTCCGGCATCGTTTATCTTTGTCGGTCCCACTGGCGTAGGTAAGACGGAACTGGTAAAGGTGCTGGCAGAAGAACTGTTCGACTCCAACGAGCCGCTGATTCGTCTGGACATGACCGAGTTTATGGAAAAGCACTCTGTTGCACGGATGATCGGTTCTCCTCCGGGATATGTGGGCTATGATGAGGCCGGACAGCTGACCGAAAAGGTTCGCCGCCGTCCGTATTCCGTCATTCTGTTCGACGAGATCGAAAAGGCGCATCCGGATGTCATGAACATTTTGATGCAGATTTTGGATGAAGGCAAGATCGACGATGCGCAGGGAAGAACGGTAAGCTTTGAAAATACGGTTATCTGCATGACTTCCAATGCTGGTTCTACGGACAAGAGTATTGGTGTTGGCTTTAACCGCACAGACACTGAGATCTCCAAGGAAAAGGCGATGAAGGGCTTGCGGGAGTTCCTGCGTCCGGAATTCATCAGCCGTATTGATGAGATCGTTGTATTCCGGAATCTGGAAAAGAAGGACTTCGAAAAAGATCGCAGCACTGATGCTGGATGAAATGAAACAGCCGCTGTTGGAAAAGAATATCACAATGCAGTACGATGATGCGGCATTGGCAGCCATCGCAGAGGATTCTTACGGAAAGCCTTATGGCGCACGTGATATTCGCCGTGTGATTCGCCAGACCGTGGAAGACCAGGTGGCATCGCTGATTATTGCCCATACCGGCGAGATTCGGACGCTGCTGGTTTCTGCAAAGGACGGCAAGGTAGACGTTTCCTATCAGTAAGCGAATCTGAAATTGCAATATAAACCAAAAAAGAGGAGAACACTTGATGTTCTCCTCTTTTTGCATTAGTATCATATTATGTTTATTCTGGTGCAGATAAAAAAAAGAAAACAGCTTTTGCATTTGCAAAAGCTGTTTTTGGTTGGGGTGGAAGGATTTGAACCCTCGGAATGATGGAGTCAGAGTCCACTGCCTTACCGCTTGGCTACACCCCAGTATTTTGTGCCGCTTATAATCGTCAAGCTACTTATGTATTATAGCACGGATGGAGAAAAAAATCAATCGGTTATTACGTAAATAAATTAAGTACATTTCATGAACTATAAAAGAAAAAGAAAACAGCTCCCACTATTGCAGAAGCCGTTTGAATTGGTTGGGGTGGAAGGATTTGAACCCTCGGAATGATGGAGTCAGAGTCCACTGCCTTACCGCTTGGCTACACCCCAGTGTATTTATGTCATCTGCACCAGACGACTTTGCTATTATACCACATTTCAAGGGGCTTGTCAACGAAAATCTACAGAAAGATAGAAAGAAAAATATCACTGATTTAATTCGGCAAAAAAATAAGTTTTACAATTGAAAACTGCATGATATAAAAAGGATAAAAAAGAAAGAAAAAAATAGTCAGAAATACAAGACCAAAATCCGAATTTCTTTCACTTTCTCGAAATTGACTTTTTTCACATAGAATGCTATAATAGAAAGCACGGCTTTGAATGTAGACAGAAGGAAGAAGGATGAATGATGAGTTCAAAGACCAAACAATACGAGATGGATATGTGCAGCGGTCCGATTCTGCGGAAAATGCTGATGTTTGCACTGCCGCTGATGCTCTCCAGCATCCTGCAGCTGCTCTTTAATGCGGCAGACATTGTGGTTGTGGGCAAGTTTGCCGGAGACAATTCCCTGGCGGCAGTTGGTTCCAATACAGCGCTGATAAATTTGCTGACCAACCTGTTCATTGGACTGTCGATCGGCGCAAACGTAGTTGCTGCCCGGCACTACGGTGCAAAGGCGTGGGATGATCTGCGCCGGACGGTACATACCGCCATGCTCCTCAGTATGCTGAGCGGAGCGCTGCTGCTGGTTTTGGGCGTCATTGGCGCAGAGCAAATGCTGATCTGGATGCAGACGCCGGAAGAGGTGCTGCCTCTGGCAACTGTCTACCTGCGTATCTATTTTCTTGGTATGATTTCGACCATGGTCTATAACTTCGGTAGCGCCCTGCTCCGTGCAGTGGGTGACACCAAACGTCCGCTGTATTTCCTGCTGTGTGCCGGCATCATCAATGTGATTTTGAATCTGCTGTTTGTCATCGGCTTTCAGATGGACGTCATGGGCGTTGCAATCGCCACAGTCATATCTGAAACCGTGTCTGCACTGTTGGTACTGCGATGTCTCGTCAAAGAAAAAGGCGGCATCCACCTGGAACTCCGTGCAATGCGGATCGACCGGAAAAAGATGCTCCAGATCCTGCGCATCGGTCTCCCGGCAGGCTTTCAGGGCGTTGTCTTTGCGCTGTCTAACGTTGTGATTCAGTCATCGGTTAATATCTTCGGAAACATTGTCGTAGCCGGAAATTCCGCCGCTGCCAATCTGGAAGGTTTCGTCTATATGGCGATGAATGCGTTTTTATCAGACCACGCTTTCCTTCGTCAGCCAGAACTACGGTGCCGGGGAACAAAAGCGAATCAACCGCATTGTCTTGCTGGGTGAGGCGTGCGTTATTGTGACAGGCACTTTATTGGGAAATATGGTTGTCTTTTTCGGAAACGACCTGCTCCAGATCTATTCCAACAATCCCGAAGTAATTGCCGCCGGGATGGTGCGCCTGCACTATATTTCCATGATCTATGCCCCTATGCGGCATCATGGACGTGATGGTAGGCGCACTGCGTGGCATCGGTTATTCCATTATGCCGATGATCGTTTCCATTGTGGGCGTGTGCGTATTGCGGCTGATCTGGCTGGCGACGGTGTTCCAGATTCCGGAGTTCCACAAAATCGAAACGGTTTATCTGTCCTATCCGGTCACCTGGATCCTGACCAGTTTGGTTTACATTGTCTTTTTCGTATGGATTCGCATACGGTCTGCGCGAAAAAAAGTCCGCTCCGTCTGCAGCATAAAAATATATGAAAAGAAGAAACTGCCATGAGCACATATGGCAGCCTTTTCTATTTTCCCATAAAATACATACAAGAAAACGCTTGACGTGTCATAATCTCCGTGCTATAATAGATTGGTAGTACCAATTAGAGAGGTGTTTGAAGTATGAAATGGATGAAGCAATTTGGAATTATCCTGTTGATTTCGTTTGTGGGAGAGATTCTGGAAAAATGGATACCGCTACCGATTCCGGCAAGCATTTACGGAATTATTCTGCTGTTTCTTTGTCTGAAACTGAACATTATTCCCCATGAGGCCGTACACGAGACCGGAAAGTTCTGATCGAAATTATGCCGCTGATGTTTATTCCGGCGGCAGTGGGGCTGCTGGAGACCTGGGATGTGATTGCGCCGGCTTGGCTGGAATATGTTGCAGTCACAGTGATTTCCACGTGGGTTGTCATGATTGTTTCCGGCAGAGTCACACAGTTTGTGATTCGGCGAAAGAGAAAGGATGTGCAGGAAAGCCATGTTTGATTTTTTTAGAGAATTCCGCCTTTTTTGGCGTTGCAATCAGTGTAGTTTCTTACGGCATCGGGATGCTGCTGAAGAAAAAAGTTTAAGCTGGCAATTTTGAATCCGCTTTTGATTTCCATTGTGATTACCATTGCATTTCTGGCGTGACCGGAATCAGCTACGAGAAATATGACGAGGGCGCAAAGTACCTCAACTATCTGCTGACGCCTGCGACCGTTTGCCTGGCGATTCCGCTGTATGAGCAGCTGGAACTCCTCAAGCATAACTGGCGTGCCGTGCTGCTGGGCATCTTGTCCGGCGTGCTTTCCAGCCTGGGCGTGATTTTGGGAATGGCTCTGATGTTCGGGTTCAGCCATGAGGAATACGTCACTTTCCTGCCGAAGTCGATTACCACAGCAATCGGCATGGGCGTTTCAGAAAAGCTGGGCGGCTACGTTTCCATCAGCGTTGCCGCCATCATCATTACCGGTGTTCTGGGCAATATCTTTGCAGAGATCGTCTTTAAGCTGTTCCGGATCCATGAGCCGATCGCAAAGGGAATTGCCCTGGGCACATCTTCTCACGCCATCGGTACAGCAAAGGCAATGGAACTGGGCGAAGTGGAGGGCGCAATGAGCAGCCTTTCTATCGTAGTAGCTGGTTTGATTACTGTTATCGGCGCAACGATTTTTTCCCATATTATGTGAGGTCATTTATGCAGAGTGAAACCAGAGAATATCAAAAGGTGATTGACTATGTATCCCAAATGATTGCCGATGGGCAGCTGAAAATCGGTGACCGGCTCCCCACGGAACGGCAAATTGCAGAAACACTGTCCATTGGCAGAAACTCCACACGAGAGGCGCTGCGGATGCTGGAACACATCGGCATGATTTCCTGTAAGCGAGGGTCCGGCAATTATCTGACAGACAATGTATCCCGGTCTGTTTCTGAAATGGTACATATGATGCTTTTGCTGGGGCAGACCGATCAGGCGGAGATCTGTTCGTTCCGTCGAAATATGGAAAAGGCAGTCTGCCGTGCGATTCTGGATGGAAAAACTTTTTCCCGCTGGGAGACCCAGGTGGCTGAAATTCTGCACCAGGCCTGCGAAACACAGGAACGGGAAATGCAGATCGAGCTGGACAGAAGATTTCATTATCTGTTGATCCAGGCGACAGAAAACCGGTTTTGATTGCTCTGCTGGAGCCGATCGCAGACGTCTACCGCAAGTGGATCGATGCTGCTTTGCAGTCGGCAAACGACTTTGTAAAAAGCACAGCTGCAAGCAGAGCATCAGGCCCTGTTTCATGCGTTGCAAAACAATGATTACGCTGCCTGTGAGGCTGCGATTGACCGGCATTATGACTATGTAGACGCAGAGCTATCTAAGCCTTCGAAATAATTGAATCAGAATGCGTTCCGGAAAGGAAACGCTGCTGCACTGCACCAACGAATGTCACAGTTTGTGCAGTGCTTTTTTATGCAATATCCCGATTTTGATACAGGAATCCAGTGGAATCTCCATGAAAAATCTTGACAGTCTCAAAAATATATGGTATAATAGAAAATGCAGAGCAATTCGGGATGAACCGATTTTGCAGCAAGAGTTAATTTGGAGGTATAAAGGTATGAATTTTTGGAAAAAGCTCACTGCCTGTGCACTGGCAGCTGTTATGTCGGCTGGCTTTGCAGGCTGCGGCAATTCCGGCGGCGATTCTTCCGAGAAAGAGGAGTCTGACGAAGAGGCGGCAATGCCCTATGACAGCGATTTCACAATCGGCGTAGATAAGGTTGCAGAGGCAATGGGTGCCGGCTGGAACGTAGGCAATCAGCTGGAGGCAAACTCCGGCGGTAAGGTGGATGAAACAGTCTGGGGCAATCCGGAGATTACCCAGGAACTGATCTCTGCTGTGGCAGACGCAGGATTCACAACCGTTCGTGTGCCGGTTTCTTATCTGGACCGCATTGATGATGCGAACAACTACACCGTAGATTCAGCGTGGCTGGATCGTGTGGAAGAGGTAGTCCAGTACTGTTACAATGAAGGCTTGTATGTCATCATCAATATACACGGCGATGGATATAACACCGTTGAGGACGGCTGGTTTCTGGTAAACGGCGAAGACCAGGATATGATTTGCGAAAAGTACGAGGCAGTTTGGAAACAGATTGCAGAGCGTTTCGCAGACTATGATGAACATTTGATTTTTGAGTCAATGAACGAAGAATTTGACGGAACATACAACGGCGACCCGAACCGGGAGTATTATGCAAATCTGAACAAGTACAATCAGATTTTTGTGGATACGGTTCGTGACACCGGCAAAAAGAACACCCACCGCTGGCTGCTGGTTCCCGGTTGGAATACCAATGTAGAATATACGGTTGGGGATTATGGCTTTGAAATGCCGACAGATGAAAAATGCTCTGCCGGTGAGAGCCGCATGATGGTTTCCGTGCATTATTATGATCCGTGGGATTACTGCGGCACAGAAGATCTGAAAACCATCCTGTGGGGCGAATACGGTGATAATCTGATTGAGGTCAATGGTTTCCCGAAGATGAACAAGGCAAAATGGGGCGATGAGTCCTATCTGGATGACTTGTTTACCAAGATGCAGGACAAGTTCGTGAAGAATGACATTCCGGTTATAATCGGTGAGTATGGCTGCATTGACAAGTCCTCTGCTTACGCTGATTTCTCCGGTCAGATCCAGGGCAACCGTGCATACTGGGATGGATATGTTGCAGGTAAGGCAGCGTCCATGGGTATGATTCCGGTATACTGGGATAACGGTTTCAATGGCGTATATGGATTCGGTTTGTTCGATCGTAACACCTATGAGCAGACACAGCCGGAGATCATTTCCACAATCATTGAGGCAGTCAAGAATAAGGATCCGAAAGCTGGTCTGGACACAGTTGTAGAAACCAAGACAGAAAAGACCACAGAGGCACACGCTTACATCGGCATTCAGACAGAGATCTATACTTTCCGTAACTCCTGCAGCGATGGAAAGTACGGAAAGGATACCGACTACTTCAATACCTTGATTAAGTGGGGTGACGATGACCAGATCATTGACACCGGTGCAAAGTTCACGGATGCAACGATCACTGAGGACGGCACTTATACTGTTTCTGTAGATGGCTATGACTTCTCTTCGGACAGTAGCAAGCTGAATATGCTGTTTGTCAGCACCGATTTCGCATTCAACAATACGCTGAAGGTCAGCGATGTTGTTGTAAAGTGCGATGACCAGGAAATCGCCATCGACAATCCGCTGGTAATGGCAGACGACCAGGGAAATATGTACATCGAACTGGTGAACATCTATAACACCGATCTGGCAGCGCTGAACTACACGATGCCGAAGGATAGCTTTAGCGTTACATTCACCATCAAGGGAATGGACAGCGTTTTGGCGGCGTAAAGCAAAACTCTAAAATCATATCAAGAAAAGCCGGTTTCTGCGGAATTGCAGAGACCGGCTTTTTTTTGTATGCGTATCCTTATGTATACGGAAATAAAAAGAAAAAGCCTTGTTCAGATGAACAAGGCTTTTTGATGGGGTGGGAGATGGGATTCGAACCCACGATCTTCGGGACCACAATCCGACGCTTTAACCAGCTAAACTACACCCACCATATTTGCGTCCCTCAGCGGGACATTTGGCGCGCCTTACTGGATTCGAACCAGTGGCTTACTGCTTAGAAGGCAGTTACTCTATCCAGCTGAGTTAAAGGCGCATTTGGAGCGGGTGATGGGAATCGAACCCACGTAACCAGCTTGGAAGGCTGGGGCTCTACCATTGAACTACACCCGCAAGGTGTCTGTCGGTTTTATCCGTTCTGCGTCAACCGACTTATATATTATAGCACAGTCCTCCTAAAATGTCAAGTTTATTTTCTTTTGAAAAATCGGCACAATCACTTGCTGTACGGATGATTCTACAAAAATAAACAAAGTAAATTGATGTTTTGACCAGCATGGAGGGAATTCTGCAAATGCCATTTTGCAAGATTTTTGTTCTGTATCGTATCGACTGGGCTTGTTCCGGAGCGTGGAATAATCGCAATTTTCCGGAAAAGGCTTGATTTTTTCGCCGCTTTGTGGTATGATAGGAACAATGCAGCAAAATTCCGGATGACTTTTCCGGAGGAAAGGATACGATATGGCAAAAAAACAATCCTATGACAACGAAAGCATTACCATGCTCAAAGGCCCGGATAAGGTGCGAAAGCGTCCGGGCGTTATTTTTTGGTTCAGACGGACCAGATGGCTGTGCGCACTCTATTTTTGAAGTGATCTCCAACTCCATTGATGAGGCTCGTGCCGGCTATGGCAGCAAGATCATCGTGACACGATACTGGGATAATTCTATTGAAGTCGAGGACTTCGGACGAGGCTGTCCGGTAGACTTTAATAAAAATGAAAACCGGTATAACTGGGAACTGGTGTACTGCGAACTGTATGCCGGCGGTAAATATAACTCCAACGATGATAACTATGCTTATTCACTGGGCTTGAACGGTCTGGGATTGTGTGCAACACAGTTTGCGTCTGCCTATATGGACGTAGAAATTTTTCGTGACGGTTATCAGTATAATCTGCACTTTGAAAAAGGCGTCAATGTAGGCGGTTTGCAGAAAAAACCGACAAAGAAAAAACAAACCGGAACACGGACACACTGGCTGCCCGACCTGGACGTATTTACAGAGATCGAGATTTCCGATGACTATTTTTGCGACACGCTCCGCAGACAGGCAGTTGTAAACCCGAATCTGCTGTTTCTCTACCGAAAGGAAGAAGAGGACGGCGCCTTTACAGAAAAGCAGTACCTCTATGAAAACGGCATTGCTGACTATGTAAAGGAAATCGCCGGGGAAAATACGCTGACTTCCATTCAGAACTGGAGCTGCCAGCGAGAGGGCCGTGACCGTGAAGATAAGCCTACTTATAAAGTAAAGCTGGGCGTGGCACTGACATTTTCCAACCAGGTACAGCGTCTGGAATACTATCACAATTCCAGCTGGCTGGAACACGGCGGTTCTCCGGATAAGGCGGTAAAACAGGCGTTCGTCTCGCAGATCGACACCTACCTGCGGCAGAACAACAAGTATCTGAAAAATGAGTCCAAGCTGAAATTTGAGGACGTGGAATCCAGTCTGGTTTTGATTTCTTCCAGCTTTTCCACAGAGACAAGCTATGAGAACCAGACGAAAAAGGCGATAACCAATAAGTTTATCTATGAGGCAATGACCGACTTCCTCAAGCACCAGCTGGAAATTTACTTTATAGAAAATCCGGACGAGGCAGAAAAATTGCAGCGCAGGTTCTGATTAACAAGCGCAGCCGTGAAAATGCAGAAAAACACGTCTGAACATGAAGAAAAAGCTGACCGGCAGCATTGATGTGACCAACATGATCCCGAAGTTTGTGGATTGCCGCAGTAAAGACCTGTCCCGTCGGGAACTCTATATTGTGGAGGGCGATTCTGCGCTCGGCACGGTAAAAATGGCACGTGACGCAGAATTCCAGGCGGTCAGCCCGGTGCGTGGTAAGATTCTGAACTGTCTGAAAGCGGACTATAATAAGATCTTCAAAAAAATGAGATTATCACAGATATCATTAAACTTCTGGGCTGCGGCGTTGAAGTAACGACCAAGGCAAATAAGGACATTTCCTCTTTCAACCTGGATGGCCTGCGCTGGAATAAAATCGTTATCTGTACCGATGCGGACGTAGACGGATTCCAGATCCGGACACTGATTCTGACAATGCTGTACCGTCTGACACCGACGCTGATCGACAAGGGCTGCGTGTACATTGCAGAGTCGCCGCTGTTCGAAATTACAACGAAAAAGCGCACGTATTTTGCGTATACGGAAAAGGAAAAAGACAGAGATCCTTGCGACTCTGGAAAACGAAAAATACACCTTGCAGCGTTCAAAAGGTCTGGGCGAGAACGAGGCGGATATGATGGCGCTGACCACCATGAACCCGGAGACACGCCGTCTGATTCAAGTTACAGCGGCAGGAATCGAAGAAACAGCTGCAATGTTTGATATGCTGCTGGGGGATGACCTCCAGGGACGAAAAGATTTCATTGCTGAATTTGGCAGCAATTATCTGGAACTGGCAGATATCTCATAAAAGCGAGGACAAAAATGGCACGAAAAAGAAACAAACAGAAAAACCAAAAAAAATACGATACCAAACGCTTATATTGCCGGTGCCGGCGTTGTGGAAGAAGAGAAGATCACTGACACGCTGGAAAAAACTATATGCCGTATGCCATGAGCGTTATCATTTCCCGTGCGCTGCCGGAAATTGACGGTTTCAAGCCGTCACACCGAAAGCTGCTGTATACCATGTACAAGATGGGACTCCTCACAGGCAATCTGACCAAGTCGGCAAATGTTGTCGGGCAGACCATGCGTCTGAACCCGCACGGCGACAGTGCGATCTATGAGACCATGGTACGTCTGGCACGGGGCAATGAGGCGCTGCTGCATCCGTATGTGCAGTCCAAGGGTAACTTCGGTAAGGCGTATTCCCGTGATATGGCATATGCCGCATCCCGTTATACAGAAGTAAAGCTGGAACCGATCTGTAACGAGCTGTTCCGGGATATTGATAAGGATACGGTGGATTTTGTTCCCAACTATGACAATACCATGCAGGAACCCACCTTGTTTCCGGCAACATTTCCCACGGTTCTGGTCAATGCCAACGTAGGTATTGCAGTATCCATGGCAAGCAGTGTCTGCCCGTTTAATCTGGCAGAAGTCTGCGAGACAGCGATTGCAGTGCTGAAAAATCCGGAACACGACATCCTTTCCACCTTAAAAGGACCGGATTTTCCCGGCGGCGGATTTCTGTATTATAACGAATCGGAATTGCAGAAGATTTACGAAACCGGACGTGGCAGCGTGACCGTTCGTTCCAAGTGGACGTATAACAAGGCGGACAACTGCCTGGAAATCACGGAGATTCCGTACAGCACCACGATCGAGGCAATCAAGGATAAGATCGTAGACTGCATCAAGCAGGGAAAGCTGCGTGAGGTTTCCTATGTCCGGGATGAAACTGATATTGACGGCTTGAAGATCGCCATAGATCTGAAACGAGGCTCGGACCCGGAAAAAGTTATGCAGAAACTGTTCCGCATGACACCGCTCCAGGATAATTATTCCTGCAATTTTAATATTCTGGTAGGCGGTGCGCCGAAGGTAATGGGCGTGCGTGAAATTCTGGAAGAATGGTCTGCCTTTCGTCTGGAATGCGTGCGCCGCCGACTGGTGTTTGATCTGAAAAGAAACAGGAAAAGCTGCATCTGCTGCTGGGTCTGGACAAGATTCTGCTGGACATCGACAAGGCAATCCGCATTGTCAGAGAGACAGAAGAAGAAGTGGATGTTGTGCCGAATCTGATGATCGGCTTTGGCATTGATGAGATCCAGGCGGAGTATGTGGCGGAGATCAAGCTGCGTCATCTGAACCGGGAATATATTCTGAAACGGACGCAGGAGATCGACCAGTTGAAACAGGATATCGCAGAGCTGGAATCTACCATTGCCGATCCGAAAAAGATGAAGAAAATCATCATCGCTGAGCTGAAAGAAACGGCGAAAAAATACGGTCAGCCCCGAAAGACGCCTACGCATCCGATGTAGAGGAAGAGTCGGACGAAGAGGATATCCCGGATTATCCGGTGCATTTGTTCCTGTCGGAGAGCGGCTATTTCAAAAGATCACACCGGCATCGCTCCGCATGAGCAGTGAACAAAAGCTGAAAGAGGAAGATAAGATCGTAGCGCATCTGGAAACAACAAACCGTATCGAACTGCTCTTTTTTCACCAATCAGCAGCAGGTTTATAAAACCAGAGCAAGCGAATTCGGAGAGTCCAAGGCGAGCGTGCTGGGTGACTATGTCCCGGCAGAGTTGGGCTTGTCAGATGGGGAACTGGTAGTGCAGATGATCGCCACTGCGGATTACAGCGGTGACCTGCTCTTTGTCTTTGCCAACGGCAAGGCGGCCCGTGTTCCGCTGTCTGCATATGCGACCAAGACGAACCGGAAAAAACTGCAAAATGCCTACAGCGGCAAGTCGCCTCTGGTGCAGATTCTGCAGATTCCCAGCGGTGGACCCTCCTGCCCGGTATTTATCCGGACAGACGGCAATCGTGCAGTCCTGGCAGAGACATCCTGGATTGCAGCAAAGGCAACCAGGGACACACAGGGCGTACAGGTTGTGACCTTGAAAGCCAAGCATCTGGTCTGCGAGGCGAGAATTCTGAACGAGGAAGAATCCACGGCACTGAAAAAGTATCGTGTGAAAACGATTCCTGCAACCGGCGGCATGGCGAAAGACCTGCCGGGCAGCGGTCAGATGACATTGTTATAAAAAGAAAAGCCACTCCTTTTATCGGGAGCGGCTCTTTTTTATGACAGAGGATTTGTCTGTTTTATTTTTCCGGGAGACTGTCGATGATATGTGTCAGGAAACGGAGCAGGGAAGTTGCATCGCTGCTGTCCAGACCATCATCTCCGTTGCAGTCCGCATTTTTGGATGCCTGTGCATTCAGCTTGACCTGTCCGGCAACTGCCTTGTTCAGCTGAACGGCATCGGTGATGTCCACTCTGCCATCCAGGTTGACATCGCCGTAAAGGCTTACGGAAACGTCAGCATCGCCTGTTGTCGCAGAAGTGGTGCCTGTATCTTCCGATGCGGAAGAGATCTCTGTGGAAACCGTTGTTGTTTCAGTAGTTGTTTCCGCAGAAGAAACGGTCGTTTCGGATTCTGTACTGCTTTCGCTGACCGTCGTTTCACTGGAAGAGGTTTCTGTCTCCGGTGCAGAGGTTGTGGTCAGCGTTTCAGTTGTATCTGTGGTTTCGGCAGGGGTTGTGGTGGTCGTATCCGGTTTGTCGTTGTCATATTCATATACCAGGGTGACCGAGTTGTATGTTGTAGTGATGTCAGTACCGCTGGCAGCATCCTTTTCCGAGGATGCCCACCAGCTTTGCAGCTCTGCGGAGGTGTCATTGCAGAAGCCTGCGATCGTCGTGGACTTTTCGTCTACAACGATGGTGTATTGATCGTCAAAGGGAATGGAGACGTTGTTGGTGTTCAGACGATACTGGAACGACTTGTTATCGGATCAGGATTGATATCACTGCTGTCCTGCGTAACTGCGTATACCACTGCGCTCTTATAATCGGTATCTGTGCCGTCCAGGGAGATGACTGCCTTTTCGGTGTTTTCCTTGTCCTTGTTGGAGACAACGGCGGTAACTTTGCCGTCGTCGCTGCCGTCAATGGATGCAAAAATGGCAGCCTTGGACAAATCCGGCGAAGAGGACTCTACCAGAGTGTCCCCGAAATCGCTGCCCTTGCCGTCGTAATTGGTATAGAGGTTGATGGCGCTTGTCACATACGGACACTTGGAAAGCGTTCCCCAATAGGTCGCCAGATATACGCCCTGGTCTGCAAATGCACCCAGCGCCTCGGTCTCCGCAATCGCAGAAACCACCGACTTGCCTGTGTTGTCCTCGTCCGCGATATTTGCCAGATTGTATTCCGTCAGCGCCAGTTTTGTGCCGGGATAGTACTTGTCAATGGATTCCTGCATCCGGGTCAGAAACGGGAACGAGCTGCCGAACCACTGGGAAAGCCAGCTGTTTTCCTTATAGTCCGGGTCGTACAGACTTCTCGCCGCCTGTAAAATGCCGTCATCCGTGCTGCAGTCCTGCGCATAGTAATGTACATCTACAACATCCAAAAGGCGCATGCCGTTTTCTTTTTCAGCGTCAGCCATCTGCTTGAGATAATAGTCCATGTACCAGGAATACTGACTCTTTACCGCCTCCCAGTCCGGGTCGGAGTAGTTGTCGCCGTTGCCAGCCTGGTAACACGGGAGAATGCCCCAGAAAGCCGACCGTAGATCTCTGCGTTCGGGTCAAGACTTTTGACCACTTTAGAAAGCGCAATGGATTTCGATACCAGCTCCTGGTTGGAAACCTCGTCTTTGTGCAGCAGCGGATGTGTGTCATTCCAGAGTACCGGTTCGTTGTCCAGATTGTATCCCTGGATACCGGTAGAAGTGGTGGAGTCTCCCAGGTTTTGAATCAGATAGTTGACATACTCATCCATGTAAACGGTATCGTCGGTCAGATCCGGTGTGTCTGATAGCGCACCGTCTTTCTGAAATGCGACCTTGTTCCAGCGGCTGGAAGGTGCAGCCTCTGAATCTGTGACCGTTCCGTTTTTGTCAGCGGCAACATATCCAGCCATCTGGAGCGTTGCCATTTTGTATCCGATGCCCTGCTCCGTGCATTCCTTGGAAAGCTGGTGTGCCTGGTATGCCGGACCGTCAGAGACATCACCCATGTGTGTGTCAGAACTGTTGACCCAGTCTTCACCGGCGTTGGAGTAGTTGGTTTCCCAGTTGTATCCGGTAAAAGCGGTTTCCGCCCTGGCGGACGGCGTTTGTCTTGACGCTTTTCAGGCTGCCTGAGTTGCCGGATTCGTTTACGCCGTAGATATACGGGCTGATCGCCTTTTTCTCGCCGTCCAGCTGGATCTTCAGCTGCATGTCATAACTGCCGGCGGCAGAGACAGATAAAATGGATGGGATCTGTGCGGCGCAGGCTGCTGCAAGAACACTTGCGGTCAGACCTGCAAGAATACGTTTCTTCATGTTCAATTCTCCTTAAAACAATAAAACAATGGTGGTTTCAAAAACTTCGATATTATTATAGCACACATCTTTTCAAAAATCAAGTGCTTTACACAGAATATTTCTTCATATGCGCATAATTTATATGCAATTTGCAGAACAACATCGTAACAGTATTCTGCCAAATCAGCAGGAAATTGTCCTTGACAAAAGAAAATTGCCGTGCTAAAATGAAACATGGAGAATTCTAACAGGAGGTTTTGTATGAGAATATCAAAGCATAAGCGACTGTTCGGAGGGTTATTTGCAGTATTGACTGCGGCATCTCTTGTGGGTTGTCACGCCGATTCTGCCGACTCAGGCAGCAAAGCAGAGAAACCAGCAGAAAAACAGCCGACACTGTTCGATACCTATGTTTCCAATACTGTGATTTCAACAGGCTGTAATACAATAATCAAAAACGCAGAGTCTGTGACTTATCGGGCATGGTTCCCGGTCGAGGCGGCAGGATCGTTTGACTATCGCTTTTATTTTTCCAATACCGTAGATTCTACCTGGGGCGACGGCAGCGACAGCTACGTGGGAATGCCCGGCGGAAGTTATACCATTGAAAGCGCAAAGGTCTATGACGGCGGAACAGAATTTGATGCGAATGTGACACCGTCCGTTTCTGTCCCGGTGACTTTTTCTAATGGAAGTACCACAAAAGAAGTCCAGCCGGACGAAACATTCTGGAGTGATACCGTAAATATCACAATTCCGGAAGATCACTACCTTTTATGGGAGTGGACGATCAGCGGCTCCAATATCCCGGCAATCGCTATGTCCAATCTGGCATACTCCTATGCAGATCATGGGGATGGAAAAGGTTTTCTCTATACCAATGAGATTCCGGTGCCGCAGCTGGTGGGCTGTGACCGGGAAGTCTCCGCAAGAATCGTGACCCTGGGTGACTCAGTTACACAGGGCTGCCAGACAACAGAATTTGCACAGCAGTTCTGGGCGGCACAGCTGTTGGATCAGCTGGGAGCGGAGGATTACAGCCTGTGGAATCTGGGCATCGGCTATGCCCGTGCCTCGGACTGTGCCAAGGACGAAGACTGGCTGAACCGTGCGATTGCAGGCGCAGATGTGATTACAGTTGCGTTTGGAACAAACGATATTATCAGCGGTCCTTACGGCGGAAATGGTCACGCCACGGCGGATGAGATGGAGAACGATGTCCGGAAGATCACGCAAAAGTGTACCGATTCCGGCATAAAAACGATTCTGTGGAATTCGCCGCCGTTTGATCTGACTCCGGAACTGGAAGAGATCCGGACAGCCTATAATCAGAAGGTGGAAGGCATTGCAGACGATTGCGGCGCATCCTATTTTGACGTTGCTGCACTTCTGGCAGACCCGTCAGATGCGGCAAAAACGGTCTATGGACAGCATCCGAATGATGAAGGCGGAACGGTAATTGCGGACGCATTGGTGAAAGTTGTCCGTGAAATAGAAAAAACATCAGAGTGAAAGGTTGATTCAGAATGAAACGAAGACTCACAGCAATCATTGCCGGGCTTTGCATCGCAGCACTTCCGGTGGGGAAGTGCGCCGCAAAATGCTTCCGTCTGACACAGCGGACATCGTGTCAGCGGCAGAACCGGTGCGCATCCTGGCGATGGGCGATTCCATCACACATGGCTATATCAACGGAGACAACGGCTACCGCAAATATCTCTGTTACCAGCTCCAGCAGCAGGGCTTTACGGACTTTGATATGGTCGGACCGAACAACAACTGGACAGATTCTGTCTCCTACACCACCGCAGACGGCGGAACGTTTGCATATGACCCGGCACAAGCCGGATACAGCGGATATGCAATCCAGGCGTATTCCGGCAGACAGGGACTGTACGAAACGGTGTTTGACACGACCTATACCAACGGAGATGTCTCCGGAAATATGATGGAGGCATATGATCCGGATATCGTTTTGCTGCAAATCGGCACCAACGATCTTTTGGACAATCACAATGACGGCATCACAGACCGCCTGGAAACCATGGTGGACAAACTGCTGGACAGCATGGACGACCAGGATATGCTTTTCGTGGCATCTGTGCCGGATATCGACGTTTCTGTCCGGTATGACTGGCTCTGGGCATATCAGTCCTCCGGCATTACCTATGACTCTGATCCGGAAGGCTTCACAGCGCTGGTACAGCAGAGTGTAGACAACTACAATGCTTCGGTAAAGGAACTGGTGGAAAAAAAAGCAGGCAGCCGGAAAACAAATCCGCTTTGCAGATATCAACAGCGTTGTCGATATGAAAACCGGCTTGGAGGACGGCGTACATCCGAACGAAACGGGTTATGCCTGCATGGGCAAATACTGGTCTGAACAGCTGCTTTCTTATCTGAACCAGACACCGATCGAACCGACACCCGGCTCCACCACAGCAACAGTCACAACCACTACAACAGAGACAACCACCTCTGTTACTGCATCTTCTGAAACAGAGACCACAACTGCGGAAAGTACATCCATTACAGAAACAGAAACAAGTGAAACTGTTTCAGATACAACAGAAACTACAACAATTTCCAGCTCTGAGAGCAGCACAGAAACTGCCACCTCCCAGCAACCCCAGCCAATCAAGGGTGATGTGACACTGGATGGAACTGTGAATGTTGCAGATGTCGTTCGGCTTTGCCGCTATCTGGTGCATGGTGAAGGCATTTCGAAAACTGCCTATGAATGTGCAGATGTCACCGAGGACGGCATTGTGAACGGATTTGATCTGA
>VOFI01000205.1_pt1 | contig 50001 bp, 75 predicted proteins | sample 5384131 | NCBI WGS metagenome assembly VOFI01 (sample SAMN12384728, study PRJNA508395) | human gut metagenome | isolation source: healthy gut H | host: Homo sapiens
CATTTTTATAATCAAGCAGCCCGCTCTTTTTCAGCGAATCATCATGCTCAATCCCGATCAGGATCAACTGGATCTTCTCATTATCTGCCAGTCTTTTCAAAAGATCATAGTCAACCCAAGCCGCCAATGCCCCGTAATATCCGACATGCAGCATATCTTCTTTAAGCCACTGTCTGTAGACTTGATCTTCCGTCACGCTCTCCGGTACAAACTTGTCACACTCTGCCCCATTGGAAATTTGAACGATCCTCGTCTTTTTATTATTCGACTTTGCCTCTTTATACAGTTTATCCGCAGTCGCTACAGTCAACACATTTTTTGCTCTTAACAAATATTGATGTCTCGATCGGATCTGCGCGATTTTTTTTCTTGAAATAAGTTCCTCATTAATATCATCTACATACTCATAAATAATCCGAAATCCAAGTTCTGAATATTGTTTTATTCTGCTTACCGGAACGGTATCAGTAGAATATACCATGACGTATTTCTTTTCTATCTGCTTCAATGGCCTATGAGGATTCCAATCCTGTCTGCAACGATCGTCGTATCCTCCGCCATCAGCAGTCCTCTTACCTCTTTCATCCGGTCGGCAAGCATAAAGATTTCAGGATTGGCAGTCACCACGCACTGCTTTTCCCCCTGCCTCAATCTCCCCTTCCAGCTTTTTCATAAACTCCGCTTTTGAACCCTTATAGATCTTCTTATAATACTCTTTCACATCAAACTCCTGTATCCTGTTCTTTATGATCAGAGACAAGAAAGCCTCCTCTCCGATCTCTCAGTCTTTTTTCTCTGAAGGCTTTATCTCCTCAAACCCTTCTGTACTGTCCTTGATAAACATGATCTTTACCGTCATCAGGATCAGCCGCAGATCCAGCAGGATTGAATAATTCTGAATATACATCAGATCCAGCTTCAGCTTGTCATAAGCTGAAGTATTGTATTTTCCATAAATCTGTGCATACCCTGTCAGTCCACCTTTCACTTTCATTCTGTAGGTAAATTCCGGTACTTCCTCCACGTATTTTTCTACATGTTCCACACGTTCCGGTCTTGACCGACCACGCTCATATTTCCAATCAGAATATCAAAGAACTGAGGAAGTTCATCCAGCCTGTCTTGCGGATTATCTTTCCAACCGGAGTAATCCTTGCATCATCATCTGTCGCCGGGATTACTTCTCCGTCCTTTTCTGCATTTTCGATCATACTTTGAACTTATGGATCTTAAATACCTTTCCGTTGATCGTACAACGATCCCGACAAAAAATACTGAAGCCGCCATCATATGCCTTAATGGCAATCGCGATCACCAGCATGACCGGTGAAGTAATGACCAGTGCAATAATCGATACAACCAGATCCAGTACTCTCTTTGCCAGCCGCTGGTCAAACGTCAGTCCTTCATTTTTGCCAGCAATAACGGTGTATCAAACATATGGTTATTTTCCGAACTTCTGATAATGATATCGGAAATCTTTGGTGTGATATACGTTCTGATTCCATGTGCGTAACAATATTTTAAAAGCCGGTTGCGAAGTGGTGCATGAATATCGCAGAGAAAGACGGTATCATAATCATCAATCTTCTTTACGACCATGTCCCACTCCTCATCCACATTAAATGATTCTTTAATGATATAACGGTCACTTCTCATCCGCACTTTCCTGCGGAACGGCATAGGGTCATACTCCTGATACAGCAAAAGTACAATTCTCGCCGGGAACAGACGCCGGAACAGCTTTGCCGAAAAGATCACCCACAGCAGGATCACCAGCATATCCACACACGTCAGACATGTCAATGGCAGGACACTTACAAATCTTGCCGAAAGAAGCACTGTCTCCAGATAAATACATACATTGGCCGCCGCTGCTGCCAGTCCATGGGAAAGGCACAGATTACTCATCCCAGGACCCCACATTCATTCCTCCCATAAGATACATAAAGATAAAGTAGAAGAAAGCGTAAAATGCTCCCATCAGCCAATATCCTTTATGATAAAATGGAAATACAATTCCCCAGTTATGATATCTTTTCCAGACAACGATGAACATCCCTGTCAGCACAAGTACAAGAACCATCACAGTCAGGAATCGGATCAGACGTTTATACGGATCCAGTTTATTTTGTTGCTTCATCTATCTTTGCTCCAATCAATTCATAATCATACAATTTTGATTATAGTATATAATTCCCTTTTTTTCAACAATTCAACCCCTGCAAACCTGCTCTGTACAGCAAAATAAGAATTTTTTAAGAAAATTTGACGAATTATGACAAATATATTAAACTGAAAGGCAGATTAATCAAAGGAGATCTCTATATGAAACCACAAACCAAAAATAAAATATCATTCCTTCTATATAGTTACTTTTTTTCTGATCGCATTATTTTATCCAATGCAGTATGTCAGCTTTGACAGTGCTTACTATACAGAATTTACCTTTGCAGGTCTTTTTGCCGGCTTGCTGATCCTTTGGACTGTTTTCGCCTATCATCGTCCTATCTGTCTGACTGATCCGTCTGACCGACGATTCTGCTGCTGGATCCTGGTGCTTTTAGTCCTGTATAACCTTTTTTCTCTGTATATAAACTTCACACATTCACGGTGGTTATGGGAACAGTTCAACTTTTCACTGGCGGTCTTGTTTTTATAGTACTTTGATCCATGGGGCAGCTTTCTTCCGGCAAGAACCTCTGGCTGTTTCGGTACTGCTGGTTTTTCAGGTTGTAACAACAATTCTTGGTATTATCGTATACTATCTGGGATACACCTCCGTTTCTTTCATAAACGGCATGGTCATACCGGTCGCAAAAGATCCGAATTATTACGAGACCCGTTTCAGTTGGATCTATTACCATAAGAGCCAGTACTGCTTTGTTCTTCTCCTCTTTATTGCTTTCAGTGTGATCTGCCGGAAGCAGTTTAAGAATAAATGGTTTTTCCCGGTTTCCAATCTTGTTTTCCTTTTTGGAATCGTGATTTCCCATACATATACTGCACTTTTTGCTGCCGTGCTGATCTATGCAGGACTTGCACTTGATGCTCTCCGGTCAAAACTCCGGACGCTCAATAAGAAGTATTTTCTTCTCCTGATTCCACCGGTCATCCTCCCCGGCATTTGTTATCTGGCGTATGAGCCGTGAACGTAATATCTGGACACTTGGCAGCCGTACTTATATCTGGGCAGAAGGAATCTGACAGATACTGAAAAATCCTCTGGGGATTGGAACCGGCTTTGGACCTGCCAAATTCTCTGTTCCGGGAATTTCTTTTCAGGTCTATAACTGCCACAATGTATTTCTGAATGAAATGTGGAGATTTTCTCTGCCGGTAGGATTATTATTCACACTGATTTTTGTCAGCATCCTGATCTACTCCCTGAAAAAGAAGTTCTTTTTCCTTCATATCGGGATCTGGATTGCTTTCCTTTATCTCTCGGAATGGATTATTCTCTTTTAGGGCGGAATTTACTCTGACTTTCTTTTTACTTTTATATGATCTTTTTCCTTCCGAATACAAAGGAACAGATTTCTGACTGAATATCACAAAAAGGCATCGGATTTTTATCTCCAATGCCTTTTTTTTTTCTCCGCCTATCTTGAATAATAGGAAGAAGGAAGCTGCTCTGTCTTTACAACCTGCCCGTTTTTAATATACTTACGATATGCCACAGCACTTCTGCTTCCGGTCTTCCATGACACAATGTCTACTGAATCAAACCAGTCCGGCTGGATGCCCCATACTTCAGCATAAAGTGTATTTCCGCTCACGTATGTTACAAGTTTCACTGCATAATTGTAATCATTTCTGATCTTCAGATCAGACGATCCATAATTCACCATCGCATCCTGTCCGATCGGCACATAGGTAGATGGTACAGAATGATTCCTTCTCTGCACGATCGTAAGCCCTGCTCTCAATGCCGCACCGTACAGCGTCGTACTTGCCTGACAGATTCCTCCGCCATAACCGACTCCGCCTACAACGCCTCCCGGAAAAGCCTTGAGCCTTTCCACATGGACCTGCTATTCCAAAGAAAGAAAGCGTCTGTCCCGGCTGGATCGTAACCTGGTTAAAGTAAAGCAATGCTTTCGTCATATTGTATGTACCATTATAATTATTGGTAGATACGGTAGAAAATACAGAAATACGTCTTGGACTGTTCATCAGCCGGCCATACGCATCAAATCTGTATGTCACACCATTGATCGTGATCGTGCCATTCATTACCAGATGACCATAACTATTATAATAATAACGATAACCGTCCTTATTTCTCCAGCCTGTATGCATCTTTCCGCTGTCGGTGAGATAATACCAGTTTCCGCCAATCTTTAATCCTTTATTCCTTGCAAGCGTTCCATCTGCCTGATAATAGTATTTTCCACCATCTTTCGTCCGCCAGTAATCTTTCTTCATATTACCCGCAGCATCAAAATAGTACCAGTCATTTCCATCTTTTTACACCATCATCAAATGCCTGTTTACCAACGGGGTAAAACCGATCACTTTTCCATTCTCGGTCTTCAGTCCCCGGTATGCTGCTCCGTTATTCTGGAAAATATAACGATATTTTCCAATCTTCATATCCCGGTTCAGTACCAGATGACCTTCCTCATCATAATAATACCAGTCAGCACCTTTCTGACGGAACTGGGATTCATATCGTCTGCCATTTCCATCCAGATAATACCAGTAGCCATCAATCTTCATCCCTGCATTCAGGATCAGATGTCCCTGAGCATCATAATAATAGTGACTACCATCTTTTTCTCTCCACCCGGAGCTTAACATCTTTCCATCTTTCTGGAAATAGTACCAGTAACCACTCAGCTTTTTTTCCCTGTATCTGTCAGGCAGAATCCCTGCTGGTCATAATAATACAGTCCGTCCTCCCCAACATACCATCCTGTATAAACTGCACCGCTTCCTGTAAATTTATAATGCTTTCCATTGATATCCAGTTCACAATTTGTCACCAGATATCCATTTTCATCATAATAATACTGCGTATTGTTCTTCTGACGGAACTGAGCCGTATATCTTCTTCCGCTTCCATCGACATAATACCAGTGACCGTCCAGCTCAATTCCACGGTTCGTTACTAAATGAGCTGCTTCATCATAATAGTAATAATTTCCTGCCTTCTCTCTCCAGCCTGAGCTTAACAGCTTTCCATCTTTCTGGAAATAACACCAGTAGCCATTCAGCTGCATTCCTGCATCTTCTGCCCGGCTGCCGTCTGCCTGATAATAATATGTATCTGTGCCGTCTGTATACAAGCCTGTATAAGCTGCACCACTTTCGGTAAATTTATAGTGCTTTCCATTGATGTCCAACTCCTCGTTCAGTACAAGATGTCCTTCCCCGTCATAATAGAAGCTCTGTCCGTTCTTTTGCCTGAAACTATTCTGCTTCATCACACCATCAGCATCAAAATAGTACCAGTAACCATCCAGACTGTATCCGGCATTTCTTAAATCCTTACCCTCCTGATAATAGTGGATTCAATCGGACTCTTCCACCCAGCCATTTTTCTCTTCCGTTATTCCGCTATTTTCTGAACTTTCCTCTGGATCTATCACGTCTTCTGTACTTTTCTCTGAATCCGTTACGTCTGCCTCATGTTCATTTTTTTCCTGCTGTATAGCTGCTGCACTTTCCGTCTCTGCATTCTTCTCTTCCACAAAGCTTTCTGTCACATTCTCTGCTGAATTATCCATCGCATAAGAAGTCATCATCCCAGACAGGGAGAGAACAAACGTCAGCCCCAGGGCTGTCAGCCATTTCTTTTTCATAATGTCCCTTCCATCCTTTCCTTTTCTGAAAATCTTATAGTAATATTGTACCAATAAATTCTTTTTTCTGACCAGTAAAAAAAAGAAAAATTTACTTTCTTTTTCCATATTCTGTATTTTCTACGCTTTTTTATTTTAAACGCACGAAAAGGGAGAAAACTTTCATTTTTCCCCTCACGGTCTGACTAATTATCTTTTAATTTTTCAGCAAGATTTTTGGCAGCGATCATAGAGTCTTCCATGGAACAATAAGTCCATGCACCATATCTTCCGATCGTGTAAATATTTTCATCTGCCAGATTTTTTTCTTCAGCTCTGTGATCTGAGCGTCTGTCTCTGAATTAATATGCACGTAAGCCGGATCCATGATAATAGTCGAATGTTCTTCTAATTTTGTCTCTTCGTCAATAATTCCCAGCTTCAGAAGATTCTCAAGTGTCAGTCTTAACTGCTCATCGATCATCCCCTGCGTTACAACCGCATCTTTACTGTATCCGATCTCAATATACATACTAAGTTTGTCTGCATCCAAAATATTATCGTAAAATCCAATCCGGTAAAATTGATCTTTTTATCCGGGATATAGAACCAGTGTTCTTTCGTATACTTCGATTTTTTATTAAATCCAAGATTGAACACCAGTACTTTATTGTAAGAAAGTCTGGACTGAAGCTCATGCATCTTTTTTTCTTCATCAAATAAAGTAAGGAACCGGTTCAGTGGTGACGTATTGATCAGATATTCATAAGAAATCTCTGATCCATCATTCAGGATCACTTTTTTTATTCGCTCTGTCGATCTTATCAACCACATGATTTAACAGTACTTTCTCCTTATCCAGTGCATCATACAGGATCTGGATAAAAGATCCTGCTCCTGAACGTGGATACAGAAACGAATTATTGTAAGAAGTGCTGTCTTTATTTGCTTTCATATTATCTATGATTGCCGGAATGTCTGCATACGGAAAAAATCTGCCCATTGCATCTTTATCCAGAGTGGTCAGATCAACCGCATACAGCTTTTCATTATATGGCTTCAGGAATTTCTCAACGATAGATTTTCCAAACTTCCCGTACAGCATATCCAGGAAATTATCATACTCTTCTTTTTTCCTCTTTATGGAAAAAGATCATACAGGCAGTCGATAAACTCACTTTTTTCCAGTTGATGGATATTGGTCTGGAACGGATAATCTACCAGTTCTCCCTTGTAGATGATCTTTGTATTCTTATCTTTATAGATGATCTCATCCTCATCCACACTGTCGATAAACCGCTTTTAAACTCATCTGTACTGAAATGGAAAAAGTGTCCGGCATAATCCCATACATAATCTTTTTCTTTGATCGTACGGCAATATCCACCGACTTCATCTTCCTTCTCTACGATCAGATAATCCCCATCTGCATAATTTGCAAACGTAGGTCCAGATATTCCTGCTCCGATGATCAGATATTTCACATTTCTTTCCATAGGCCGCTCCTTTATAATCTGTCTTTAAACTTCTCAATGATCGCATCTGCAATTCTTTCACTCGCATGACCGTCTCCATACCGATTGCTTGCATGACTCATTGCATTATAAGCCTCTTTATCACTGAGAAGCTTTTTTCGTCTCATTATAAATAACTTCCTCATCTGTTCCGGTCAGTTTCAGCGTACCTGCCTTGATTCCCTCCGGTCTTTCCGTCGTATCACGCAGGACAAGTACCGGTTTTCCAAGAGATGGAGCTCCTCCTGGATTCCGCCGCTGTCTGTCATGATCAGATAACTCTTATTCTGGAAATTATGGAAATCAAATACTTCCAGTGGCTCGATCAGGCGAACTCTGTCGCAGTCATCAAAAACTTCTTTTGCAATCTGACGTACCTTCGGATTCATATGGATCGGATATACAACTTTCACATCTGCAAATTCATCTACGATCCTTTTGATCGCTCTGAAAATATGGTACATTGGTTCACCGAGATTTTCTCTTCTATGTGCAGTCAGAAGGATCATCCGGTCATCCCCGATCCAGTCAAAGATCGGATTTTCATAATTTTCATCAACTGTCGTTGCCATGGCATCGATTGCTGTATTTCCCGTAATATAAATATTTTCTTCCTTTTTCCCTTCATCGCGGAGATTCTTGGCACTTACCTCTGTCGGTGCAAAATGCATATCTGCAAGACATCCTACCATCTGACGGTTCATCTCCTCCGGGAATGGTGAATACTTGTTCCATGTTCTGAGACCTGCTTCGACATGACCGATCGCGATCTGACTGTGATATGCCGCCAGTGCACCGGCAAATGTAGTCGTCGTATCTCCATGTACAAGTACAATATCCGGTCTTTCTTTCTCCAGCACTTCCCCGATACTTCCAAGCACTCTCTGTACGACTTCATTCAGGGTCTGTCCCTGCTTCATAATATCCAGATCATATTCCGGTACAATATGGAAAGTCTCCAGTACCTGATCCAGCATCTGACGGTGCTGTGCCGTAACACAGGTGATCTGTTCGATCTCCGGTCTGGATTTTAATTCTTTTTACAAGTGGAGCCATTTTAATTGCCTCTGGTCTGGTTCCAAAAACCGTCATGACTTTTATCTTGCCCATTTTCGTTTCCTCTCTTTTCTTTTATCTGTCCAGTTTCTCTACCATTGCATCAAATTTCTCTGCAACCTCTGTTGCATTAAACTGATTCATGCCATCCTGATCTATTTCTACTGTATAATTTTCATAAGCGATCAGATACAGATAGTTCTTGATCTCATCTACAGAATAAGAAACTGTCACGCCATTCACGGCACGTACAACATCTGCTCCTGCCCCTTCAAACATCGTCATTCCAAAGATCGGACGGTTTGCTCCGATATAATCTGCAAGCTTTGCGGCAAAAAAGATATTCTCATCCAGGATTCCATGCAGGTTCGCATCTACATGCAGCAGCCAGTCACTGTTTCTCATAATAGAAAGACTTGTCTTATAATCTACCGGTTTCTTGATCTTCACTACATCCAGCAATTCATGGTCGATCAGATAGACTTTGTCATTTGCTGCCATATGTCCATAGAACAGTACTTCCAGATGCTCTGCAAGGTCTGGATGCTCTTTCTTCAGTGCCGCAATTCCTTTTCAGAAACAGTCTTGGAGTTCTGGTCGCATCCAGATGCCCGATATAAACCATCTGGATCTTATCACTGCTCCTCGGTGCAATCGACGCATCATACAGTTCCGCATCAAAACTATGTGGAAGTACGACCGCCTTCTTTTGCAATTTCTTTTCCACAGGAACTGAGCATATATTTTTTCTGATAAGGATTATTGAAAATGATCTTATCGCAGTTGGAAAGAATATTATGTTCCAGTGTTCTCTCCTTTTCCAGTGCCTGAAGCGGAGCTTTCTGTCTGCGCTTCCAGAGCAGATTCTTCATCTCCCGGACCGGAGAGATCATTTCCCGGATTCCCATCTTTCTTACATACCGCATCTGTAAAGAATATGGGGACATCGTCTGCATTCCTTTCAGCACAAACGGATTATTGGCAATCGGATCTCCAAATGATGCGATCCAGGTAATCCCCGGTTTCATTTTCTTGATCTCAAGTCCGATCTCATGCGACTCAGGCGGCATGGAACGGGTCATAACAATATCATATTCGTTCTGATGCTTTCTGAAATATTCAACCGCAGCACTCTTCCATGTGTCCAGTGACTCTCCCTGAAGACAGATCTTCTTTACATTCCCACACTCAGGGAGCTGCTCGTTCTTTCCATAAGACCAGGAATCATTGCTGTCCTGCATACATACATCATACTGATACTTTGAATTTTTCAATAACTTATATGTTACAAGTCCCTCTGAAGAATTGATCGGTGGAAAATACCAACTAATTACTAATATTCTTTTCATCGTGCGAATCTTCCTTTCACTTTTCTTGCTAATACCATCACCTTGTGCCATTTTGATCCATCTACTTTTACAAATTTAAACTGCGTCTCACGGTTATATCTCACATAAGCCATACAGTTCAGACGGTCATAGAGCCTTTGATTCGTCTTTTTCAGGTAAGCATCAAACTCTCGGATTTCATTATATGCCCGCTTATGATCCTTATCATATTCACAATAGATAGAATAATGTGTATTCAATGTATAAGTCAGAATCATCTCAATGTACTCCCTCTTATTCGGAGTCAGATCCTTTTCAATTCCGGTATAATACTCGATCAGCCATTTGATCATCCGCTTGTGGTGTTCCTGATTTCTCACGAAATTGTCCATATTCATACTCTGATCTTTACGACCGATAAAATAACGATAAATATCCAGATGATAATAAGCAAATGTATCCACCTTTGTGATCGGCACAATATTATACTGCATATCTACATAAAAAGTCTTTTCGAGCATTTTAAGTCCGGATGCACGCAGAACTTCCGTACGGTAGGTCGTCGTTGCCATCATGAAATATTCTCCGTGAAGTATATTCAGATCGATCTCATTGAGATTATATTTTTTTCCGTCTTCCAGATCCTTATATTCAAAATATTCGGACTTTCCATTATAGACATGCTCTTTTTCTGTAGTCACAGATCACGGCATCTGCCGTCTCTTCTTTAAACGCTTTACAAATTCAATAAAATCTCCGATATTGACCCAGTCATCACTGTCCAGCACTTTGAAATAAGTTCCCTGTGCTTTCTCGATTCCGACATTGATCGTAGAACCATGTCCGCCATTTTTTTATCTACAAAGACAACTGTCTGCGGATATTTTTTCTCATACGCTCTTGCAATGTCAGCCGAGCCATCTTTACTTCCGTCATTCACAACCAGTACTTCTATCTCTTCCAAAACTTCCGGTAACAATAACGAATCAAGACATCTTCTGAGATATTTTTCAACGTTATATGTCGGAACTAATACTGTTAATACCTTCATATTAATTATTACTCCTCCTTACGTCTGCTTGAAATCAATGTTACTATCCCGTGCGGCATCACCGACTTAATACCTTTTTCACGTAATACGTGCTTTTCTTCTTTTCAGTATTTTTCTTTTCGGGATTTTTATTTTCGGGATTTTTATTTTCAGACTTCCTGCCGTCCCTTTTTCTGGCAGAAGCCTTACTTTTTTTTTTCTTCCTGAACCGGTATTTCCTGTTCAGCCCCCCTCATTTTCTTCAACCGGCTTCTCAGGAATCACATACTTCCCATCCGGTTTCTTTCTGAGATACTGCATCACATAACTGTATGCCTCAGGATACAGACTGAGACTTTCAAAAAGTCCCACGCCTCCTGCCCTCATCTGCCGGTCACAGTACCAGTTCAACTGCCTGTATACCAGTGGAGCGATCAGGAAACGGAATACATATTCCTTTTTCCCTGCAGTGTATCCGTCATTAATGATAGTTCTTAAAATGGAATGGATCTCATGTCCAAGTGAAAGTTTTTCCTCCTGGATTTTTTCCGTTCCCCTTTCAGATACCGATAAACGTTCAGATCATAATATCGGATCGTATCAATTTCCCTGATACTGAGAGCCTGCCACTGCCGGTCAACGCTCTCCTTACCCGATGCACAGAAAATTTCGAGATGCTCTCAAGTTTCTCTGTTCTGTATACTGCTGTGGATAACAGAGGAATCGGAATCTTTAAATCCATATCCCGGATACAAAAAGATCTTCAAACCGGTACTGACTTCCATCCATCAGCATATCATAATCAGCTATTTCTTCCAGAAGACTTTTTTCATAATCTGCATAAGAGCCTCTGCAAAGAACAACATCCGCTTCTTCCTTTTTGCAGTCTTTCGATCAGTTCTGCAAACTGCTCAGTGTCTACCCAGTCATTTCCATGGATCAAAGCCGTATACTTTCCTGCTGCACTTCGATTCCCTCTTTATCATACACCCCACATCTGTCTCTGCCGGATGCACGAATCGCAGAACCTCTCCTCCCAGTCGCATAAATTCGTCTTTTTTCTTCTGCCTCCAGCTCCGTTCCCGTATCAGAGAGCAGAATCTCGATCTTTCCATTATACTTCTGATTCAGCAAAGATAAAAGACATTTTTTCGTCTTTTTATGTTCTGCCGGGTTCAATACAAGTACCGAAAGCACCGGCGGGCGTTCCACTTTTTCAGGAAACGATTCCCTTGGAGTTCTGCTCAGGGACCTGTCTCTGCCGGATCAGTTCAATCTCTTTCTCTACAGTTTTCTCCACGCAGAAATTTTCTCTCGTAAACTCTGAAAGTTCTCTGCTGATCTTCAGATACTCTTCCGGATTATAATACAATCTTTCAATGATCTGTGCAAGTTCCAGCGGATCTTCCGGATCTGCCAGTGTATGAAACCGTTCCTCCTGCATAAAATATCCATTGGACGTTACCCTGGATCCGATCACGACCAGTCCCGACGAAGCACACTCTCCCATGGATACCGGATGCATCATGCCTTGACGGGAGCAGGGCGATTCCCCTGCTCTTTATAAATCTCAGAAAGCTTATCGTTCGGAATAAATGTTCTGTGAAAATGGACATTTTCAAACTGCCTGAGCGGTTCTGTCAGCACTTCGTAAAAATCCCCATCTCCATATATTTCAAAACTCAGTTCTTTGAAAAATTCTTTTCTCGATAATTCAAGGATTGCCCGCACACTCAGATCCAGGGGAATGTACCATGCAGTTGTCAAATTTTCTGATAATAATGATCTTTTCCTGTCCTCTGCATTCTTTGCATGATATGGAAATCGCTGTTCATTGATCACATTATTGATCACACTGCTGTTCTTAAATTTCAGGCGATGCTGCTCTTCCGCAAACTCTTTCAGCCACTTTGATACAAAGACCCATTCCGCATTATCCATCTGTGAGTATTTTTTAATGAACGCATCCCGCCTGTCAAAAACTTCCGCTGAATTTGTCCTTATAAGCGGTCTTGTGAAATACGGTCTTACCAGATTTTCAACATACCTGTAAATGGACTCTGCCCCATGGCAGATAAAAATAAGCTGATCCGGCGGATAAACATATCCATCATAGATCGACATCAGATTTTCATCCACAAAATGAGTCACGATCACATGATACTGCCTTGAATCTAAAAGCTGCTTCAACGTTCCGTAATTTCCCTGCAGCACCGGGATTCCCTCCAGCTCATAAGACATCTCGTACCAGTTGGATGCCAGAATGGATGCAACCTGGATATGGATTCCCTTTTTTCTGATATTCTTTATTTCTTGAATGTGCAAATGCACATAAATACAGATTCGCAAATGATGGATAATTCGGAACTACCACCAGTACATCTTTGGCGGAGCACTCCGATGCAAGATAATAAGGCTGACTCAGTTCCTCAATTTCAATCTCATCAAACTTCAATGTCGATTCCGCAGAAATCACAAGTTCCACTTCCAGCCGAACCGGTGTCGTCAGCTCCATAACAGCCGTAGAACCGGCTAAGACCGGGTAATACTTATTAATATTGATGTATCCCCGGCATTTTCTCCGCTTCCTCTGAAAGTAATCTTACAATATTTAGTTTCAGGATCTGTAAATTCTATGGCTTCTCCCGCTTCAAGTACCAGTCTTTCTGAAGAGTCATTCTTTATCACAGACTCTGTCAGTCCAAAAAGTCCCGGCGGTCATCTTCTTAATCATCAGTTTCTCCTTTGATCCGCACCATACTATGATTATTTTGAAACCTGACTGTCATAATAAGCCTGACAAACCTTTTCTGTATTCCCGCTCATCACAACTTTTCCATGATCCAGCCACACTACCTTGTCACAAAGACTTCTGATCGAATCAATGGAATGTGATACATATAATACCGTCGTACCACCAGTAATCATACTTCTCATCTTGGCCTCACTCTTCTGCTGGAAATTCAGATCTCCTACCGACAGGATCTCATCCACGATCAGAATTTCAGGATCTACCTGTGTTGCAATCGAGAATGCAAGTCTTGCAACCATACCACTTGAAAAATTCCGCACCGGAACTTCCAAAAAGTCCTGCAATTCTGAAAATGAAACGATCTCATCAAACTTCTGATCGATAAATTCTCTGGAATATCCCAGAATAGAGCCGTTCAGATAAATATTCTCACGTGCCGTAAGATCCATATCAAATCCTGCTCCCAGCTCGATCATAGGACAGATATTTCCCGCTACAGTGATCTTTCCTTCTGTCGGCTTCATAACTCCGGAAACCACTTTCAGAAGCGTACTTTTTCCTGCACCGTTCCCACCGACGAATCCGACAACCTCGCCCCGTTCCACTTCAAAATTCACATGCTTTAATGCCCAGAAATCTTTATTTCCCTTTTTCTCATCTTTCGTTTTTTTTCGGCTTAAACATATTGATGAAAAATAACTTCAGCGAAAAATTTTTCTCTATGCCAAGATTAAATTTCATCGAGACATCTTCAACTTTTATCATGCTGTCCATACTGCACCTCTTTATACATAATAAATAAACTTATCCTGATTCTTTCTAAATACGACTGCTCCGATGATCAGACTTGCGATCGAAGAAATAATACATGCCGCAAAATCCATGGACGTCGGAATCTGATGATACAAAATGATCGTTCTTGCAAAAGTAATAATATGATATAACGGATTCAGCTTCAGAACCATCTGCAATCTCGGATCTAACATATTAATATCATACATGATTGGGGTCATATAAGATAAAATCTGTATAATAATTCCATAAATATAGAACATATCCCTCAGAAATACTGAAACTGTCGCAAAGGAACAGACTGACTCCCAGTGTAAATACAAATAAGAAAATAAAGGAAAGCGGAAGCAGAAAATGATAAATATTCAGCCCCGTTCCTGTCAGGATGATCACCGCATACAAAGGAATCAGTGTCAACAGGAAATTAATTCCCACAAATAAGCATTTTGACAAAGGGAAAATATATTTAGGAATATAGATCTTATTAATCAGTGAAAAGTTTGCAACGACCGAACTCATCGAAAGGTTGCTTTTTGCCTCATTAAAATAATTAAAAATACAAGACCCATCAGCAAATACGTCAGGTAATTTACTCCCGGTGTCGAGAACTTGAATACATTGGTAAATACGATTGCCATAACGCACATCATCAGAATCGGATTCAGTAAGCTCCACAGCACTCCCAGCACAGATCTTTTATATTTAACTTTAAAATCTCTGGAGATCAACTGTTCCAGCAAAAAAGAATACCGCTTCAGACTCAGACAAATATTTTTAACAGTTTTCATCTTATCTTCCTTTCTCTTGGTATACATCTTTGTTATGATAAACTAAATTGCCTGTAGTGTCAATATTCTGGCTATTCAGCTTTTATTAAAAAATCCTTAACAGCAGGTTTTCATGAGTCGATCTTTATTCACTTTTCTCTTCTCTGAATACCACAAACCGCTGGCCTAAATAGTTCATTCCCACGAAAATACACATTCCCGCCAGCATGGCTATATTTTCCTGAGTCTTCACACTAAATCCGGAAAAGATCCATGCTGCCACCGGTTTTGCCAGTCCATATGCCACCAGATAACATCCCGCAATGTTCACAACAAATTTCAGCACAGTCTTTGCACTTTTCTGATGATTTTTTAAAAGTAAAATACTTGTTCAGAAAATAGCTCACAATACTGCCTACTATATAATTTCCGGCACTCGACACCCAATAACTGCAGCCAAGACAATTATATAATCCAAACATTGTTCCTGTTCCAACCAGTGTATTGATCACTCCGACCAGTAAAAATTTCACTGTTGTTATATCAATCAACTTCTGTTTCTTCTCTTTCATTTACTCTGCCACTCCGATTATCGATTCAACTTGATAGTACGCAGCCATTGCTGCATTATTCCATACATACTGATTGGCCACATCCAAATCTGCAAGCCCCTTCAATGCTGCATATTCCGTCTCCGGTATGACTACCGGAAGCGTCAGATTCTTCTCACCTGCCGCAATCTGCTCTTTTTGCAAGCCTGTCTCTCGCCATGCATTTTGCATAGGTATTATAAATATCCCAGCTTCCGTGGAAAAACTGAACAGTAAAAAATACAAGAAGAATCCAGCAGGAGCAGGTAACTGCTATTCCGATTTTTCTGTGCCAGAACTCCTCAACCATGATCAAGATCCCGACGATCAGGAAAAGGGCTGATGAAAGCATATTCCGCTCCGGGTAATAAGAGGCAACTGTATGCATAAAATTTGTAATCAGGCTTGCAGCTAAAAAAGAAAAGTGCAATCCATGTTTTTTATACCATTCCAAAATCACCGAACATACGATCAGTACAATCAGGATCAGCAATAAAATAAGCAGATGTTCTACATAAAGATCCATCGCATTGATAAAATTGTCCACATAGCCGTGCAGACCGGATGTGGCAACTTTATTTTTCAATGTACCCGGTGCCGTCATCATAAAAAAGAAATCCTGCCAGCATCGTCAAGACACTTCCCATTCCCCATACCGGAATTTTTTCTTTCTTCATCCACCTGTGATATGCCAGTAATAAGACCGCAAGCACGATTGTCCCGAAGGAGGCTGTCTCCAGATAATCTCCCATGGCAAATCCGGCAACAAGAAACAGAATTTTCTGAATCTTACCTTCCATTACTTTTTTCATTCTTTGCCAGCTTCATAAAAGGATATAAATAGTAAAGTGAAAAAAGTACAGCCCCACAGATAATTACACGATCCGTCCAGCCAGAGCATCGTCTGTCCAAATGCCGGTGCAAAATACCAGACCAGACCAAAATGCTTACCAGTGCCAGTGCATTTCTTTTTTTATTCCAGAATAAATACCGATATAGAATCAGGATCAGCATGGTAAAAATCACTGCATTCACCACATCAAAAATCCCGGACGGCAACAGCAAAAAAGCTGAACAAAAAATGTGCCACCAGTCTTCCGTTCATTCCTTTCGCATGTGCATACATGGATGGAAAAATATCCCACACCGTCTGTATCTTCTTATGTGTAGCAAAGCTGTTCATATAAGAATAGTCATCTGCTGCATAAAAGGTATAATGGTTCAGAAGGAACATGATGCCAAAAATTCCTGCCACAAGCAGGTAAAATAAATACTTGTTCCCATTCATTTTTCTGAGCGTCTTCATTTTCTTTTTTCCCGTCTTTCTTTTTTCTATTATTCTGACTCACTTTCTTCTTTTATATTGGTCTCCTGGATCAGATAAACCGGTCTTTTTCTTTACTTCAAAATAAATTCTTCCAATATACTCTCCAATGACACCAATAGAAAAAGCTGGATTCCTCCCAACGTCGTGATTAGAAGGATCGTCGTAAAATATCCCGGTGCATCGATCCCATGAAGCAGGATCTCTATCAGCAGATACAGCAGATAAAGGATACTGATCCCCATAAAAATCCCTCCAAGATAAATGCAGATCCGCAATGGCTGGTTATTAAATGATAAAATCCCATCTACTCCATATGACAGAAGCGATTTAAAGGACCACTTGCTGTTTCCTCCTGCACGCTCCTGATTCTCGTATTCGATGTAGATCTGATTAAAGCCGACCCACGAAAATAATCCCTTTGAAAACCGGTTATTCTCCTTCAGTTCCAACAACGCATGAATCGTGCGTCTGGATAAAAGCCTGAAATCACCTGCTCCATCGACCATTTCTACATTCACCAGTTTGTTCGCCAGCTTATAATACAATTTTGCAAAAACAATTGATAATCTCGAATCGCCTTTTCTGTTCCTTTTTCGCAATGACCTGGTCATATCCCTCCTGATATTTCTCGTACATCTGCACGATCAGCTCCGGCGGATGCTGCAGATCGGCATCCATGATCACTGCACAACTTCCCTTGCAATGTTCCAGCCCGGAAAGCATTGCTGCCTTTTTTTCCAAAGTTCCTGCTAAAAGAAATGTATTTTATTTTTTCTGACCTTCCGGCAAGTTTTTTCAGGAAAGCTAACGTATCATCCTTACTTCCATCATTTACAAAAATAATTTCAAAATCAAATGCCCTGCCCGTACACGTATCCACGATTGCCTTTGCAGTCCGCTCAATCACTGCTCCTTCATTATAGCATGGAACAATCACTGACAATAATTCTCTCATCGCCTGATTCCTTCCTTTTTGCAGATCTTCTTTACAGATATCTCTTGACAGCTACTCTCCAGGTTCCTCTGTCCCATTTTTTTCATAATAATCCACGTCATGAATAATAGTTCCGTATTTTGGACTTAATGCATGGATGATCTGGTTATTCCCTATATATAATGCCATATGAGAGACTCCACTTCCTTCTGTATAGCATACCAGATCTCCCGGCTTCCACTGACTTATATCCCATGGATCGATCCAGGTTCCTCCCTGTGCCTGCTCATGAGCGAGTCTCGGAACTGACACACCAAGCTGAGCCATAGCCCACTGCGTAAATCCACTACAGTCCCATCCACCGGTTGTTGCTCCGCCCCAGCGGTATGGAACCCATGTATAAGTACAAATTTCCGCTATTTTAGCCAGAACATCATTAAGCAGTCTTCCAGAAGTATCAAATCGGCAATTCACTCCATCAATTATCACTGTATCATTTGTAATCAAATATCCATAACTGTTATAATAGTAGCGATTACCATCCTTCTCTCTCCAGCCTGTATACATTTTTCCACTATCTGCAAAATAATACCAGATACCATCAATCTCCAGACCCTTATTTCTTGCAAGTTTTCCATCCGCCTGATAATAGTATTTTTCACCCGCTTTTGTACACCAGTAATCTTTCTTCATATCACCTGAAGCATCAAAATAATACCAGTCAGTTCCATCTTGCACACTATCATCAAATGCCTGTCGACCCATCGGCGTAAAGCCGATCACTTTTTCATTCTCTGTCTTCAATCCACGATATGCTGCTCCGTTGCTCTGGAAAATATACCGGTATCCTCCAATCTTCAAATCCCGATCCATCACCAAATGACCTTCCTCATCATAATAGTACCAGTCTGCACCTTTCTGACGGAACTGAGATTCATAACGTCTTCCACTTCCATCCAGATAATACCAGTAACCATTAAATTGTATCCCTGCATTCAGGATCAGATGCCCCCGATCATCATAATAATAATATCCGGTATCTTTCTCTCTCCAGTCAGAATACAGCATTTTTCCATCTTTCTGGAAATAATACCAGTAACCATCTATCTGGCTTCCCATGTCGGTCAGGCAGGATCCCTGCTGATCATAATAATATGCTCCGTCTTCACCGACAGACCAGCCTGTATAAACTGCACCACTTCCTGTAAACTTATAGTGCTTTCCATTGATATCCAGCTCTCTGTTCAGCACAAGATATCCATTTTCATCATAATAGTACCACGTATCGTCTTTCTGGCGGAACTGAGACACATACTTTTTTTCCCGTTTTCATCCACATAATACCAGTGTCCGTTTATCCCAATTCCACGATTCATCACCAAATGGGCTGCTTCATCATAATAATAGTAATTTCCTGCTTTTTCTCTCCAGCCAGAACTTAGTATCTTTCCATCCTTCTGGAAATAATACCAGTAACCATCTATCTGCTTTCCGGTATCTTCTGAACGGCTTCCATTTGTCTCATAATAGTAAGTATCTGTTCCATCTGTATACCATCCTCTATAAATTGCACCATTTTCTGTAAATTTATAATGTCTTCCATTAATATCCATCTCCCTGGTTCATTACCAGATGCCCATTCGCATCATAATAATACCATTCCCCATTTTTTCTCTCCAGTAATTTTTCTGCATTGCACCTGTTGCATCAAAATAGTACCAGTAACCGTCAATTTCACATCCGGCATCATAAAGCTTTATTCCGTCAATATAAAAAAATGTGTCATTGTCACCTGTTACCCAGCCATTCGCATACTCAGAAACTCCTTGTCCATTTTCTGCAAGATCCTTGTTCTCCGAAATCTCTGTATCTGCATGGGCTGGCACTGCACTCCCCATCGCAAGTACCATCGACATCATAAAATTACTGCCTTATTTTTCATTTTGATTTATCTCCTTTTTATTTTCCTCACAATCATCCCTGATAAATTTATTCCTATATTCTTTAAGTAGACAAATTCCGCACTTCTTCCATAAATTAAAAGAAAAATTCCATTAAAAACTATCACATTAAAATTCCGTTTACAATAAGATCGATCCAACTGTTCCGGATCATCAGCATATTTCTGAATTCAATACATATCAGGCAGCTTACTGCTGTACTTTGCAGTATATATCGCAATCTGCCTCAGATAATGCGAAAATGAATGTTTAAATACATATTTATAGATCAGATACGGATCATACCATATCTGAGTCAGCAGTCTGGATATTACAGTTCCCAAAATCACTCCTGTAATTCCAATTTTTTCACAAGAAACACCGACACTACAATATTGATGATCGACATGATCAATGGACGATACTGTCCCTGTACGAACAGCCCATTGGACGTTCTGAAATGGCTGACTGTACTCATCATCCCGGTTAGATAAAAATCAATAATAAGAACCAGTACTGTAGCTGTTCCAAATAAATTTTCTTTTCCTGCCCAGATTTTCATAAATGTATTTACATTTACATATAATACTGTAGTGCATAACCCAAAAAATCCAGAAGCACATCAACTGCATGGCGTTAAAGACTTTAAACTGCTTCTTTCCATCCTCTGTTGCTGCAAGATTTCCGATACTGGCAGAAGTAGAAGTAAATACCTGAAGCACAAGATTATATATATTCTTTACGATCATATTATAATTGGCTAATATACCGACCATTCCGGTTCCAAGAAATGAAGACACGACCACACTGTCTGTTCCATTCAGAACTACATTTGAAACTTTATACAGAAAAAAAGTGCCTTGATATCCTTAAAAAGCTTTTTTGATCTCATCTTTGCTTAGTCTCCCACTACTCTTCTGAAAAGCATTTGGATATAATTTTTCTGCCTTTCTCGAAATCCAGATATTCAGACTGACAGAAAATAAAATTTCCAGCAGCAGATACAAAATAAAATTCTCAAAAACTACCAGTAAAATACTTTCAATCGTACACTTGATCATAGAAATGCAGATTGAAATTTTTGATATTTCATATTGCTTCTGGCTCGCAGATAAAATTGTAGAACGATAGATCAGTAAATACGAACAGACCGTATTAGATAAATAAAGAATATAAATAATCGTAATACTTTCTTTAATATCCGGCACATTGGTAACCATTTTCGATAAAAATGGAACGACAAAGCAGACCACAGATCAGAATCACCAGTGCAACGATCCGGTATGCCCATTTGTAAAAATGCATCAATTTGCCGAGCTTTTCTTCATCATTCTCTGCCAGTGGTTTATATAACGCATAAGTGATCGCACTGCCTATCCCCAGCTCAACGAAAGACAAAACGGATAAAATATCCGTAAACAGACCCGACACTCCTACATATTGCATTCCGAGTGTATAAATAAATACTGTACGTAATACAAATTTTATTCCGAAATCAAATAATTTTACTGAAAAATTAAATATCGTATTAACTGCTGAATTTACTATCCTAGACTTAGACATCCTCTATCCTTTCCAGTCTCCTCTGATTGCATGAATCACCTTTCTTACAGGTAACGTATAATGATAGGCTTTTGCTATCATTGAATTTTCATTTTTTCCCTTTTTATATATTCATAAATATCCTTTGCGAAAAAATCCTGATCTTTTTATCTAAAATCCAGACATATTTTTTCCATCCTTTTTTTTCATAGGCGGATGTATCCTTGAAGCTTTCCTTAAATTCCGGCTGCTTTCCAATCAGTTCCAAAATAAGCAGCGTCCTGAAACATTTCCCACATTTACCACAGTTCTCTGTCTCATCGCAGCAGACATGCAATCTTTTTTTTCCTGTCTCATGCTGCGATATATGCTGTATTTTTTCAATTCTTGTCACATTTTCACGTGCCAGATAGAATTGAAGATTTTCCGTCGAAAAGAACTGCACATTATCCGATGCATCTTCTTCAACTCCCCATCTGGCTTTTTCTGGTTCACCTGCAGATGAATAGTAATAATGGGAAAACAACTTCTGAACTGCAAGTACAGCCGAGCTATTTGAATAGCCGTGTAACTCCAGAAAAACTCCCTGATAAAGACTGTTAATATTGGAATTTACTGCAATAAAATCTGTTCCAAGTTCCTTTGCTATCTGCCTGCCCTTCTCAACATCATGGGAGAAAAATTTTTCTGCTTTTTTTCGTTATATTCATCAAGCGTCATCATCCCGGTTTTTCTCGCCCGCAGATCTGGCATATTATTGTAGGATCCCACATTAAAGACAGTAAGGCAGTTTAATCTGTGCTCTGCATCCATGTTCTCAGCAAGATAGGTGAAAATCGTATCAAATGAATCAACCCCGCGACTTACACCTGTACCATTTTTATCAAGACTTTCTATTTTCCTGCTTTCTGTTCTCCCGATGATCCGAATCGGTTTCAACCCACTTCTTTCATTGCAATGCATCGGGATCAGATTCGTATTCAGATTATGATATAACTCATTCGATAAAACACCTTCATATTCAATGTCCTCACCTGTTACCATCGCAAAAATACAACACTGCAACTACAAATGCATCTGTTCGTTCCCGGCAGAGGATCTGCTCTGACCGGTCTTCTACTTCATACCATAATTGAAATTTATCTTTCCCGTAACTGTACGCTTTTTTCATATCCCGCATATTCTCTGCGGCTTCCAATCTGCTTTTTCCACTTTTCATAAATCTCCGGAGCAATTGCAATCTCTGCACACAAACGACTTTTTTCCATTTTCATTTTCAATATAGGGTCGCTTTATACTGATCATTTATCTGAATCTCCTTTTTATTTTTCCCAAAATCCGGTAAAATAAATTATCTTTGACTTTTTGCCTCTTCTATCGCCTTTTGTACACCTGGCGTCTTTACAGCAGACATAAAGCCTTTTTTCCTTGTAAACTTCAATGAATTTCATCCGATCCTTCGGAAGTGCGGCCGGTCTTTGAAGTGGGACATTCCCTTTGACAGCCTTCTTCAAGCGAACGCTCTTCGTAAATAAATTCATCTTTTACAAGATCCCAAAACTTTCTGCCCTTTTCACTGTTCACCAGCACGACTGAAATTTTCCCCTTATATGGAACTTTTTAAAGATTTTCTGTCAATCCCCCAAAATCACCAATTGTCAGATCCGAAATTCTCCTTTTGTCTGCATATTCACATTTATAACAATTTTCTCTGTGGATAATTCCCTGCAAGTATGCCGTATAATACAAATCCTTACGGAAACGTTGCGAATACACTACTCGGTCCTGACTATAAAAAACCATATGGTAATCTTTTTCGCCACGAAATGAGACACGATCCACTTTTTCTGCTCCTGCTATCTCCTTAATATACTCTTCCAGATAACTCATCGGAGGAGTCCCGTGACAGATCAGATCTATCGTCACCAGTGCGTCTGAAGCTTTGCCCAGATAAGCTTTTTAATCCGGCAATCTGGCAGGGTGTTCCGATAAAAAGTACTTTTTCCCTTTTTTTTCAGTTCTTTTCCTATCTCAGAATAACTGAATCCATTGTAACTCTGTACATATTTTGAACCTCTGAATTTTCTTTTGCCTCTTCCAGGGTCTCTGCTTTCTGCTGGGTTAGGATCCCTTTTCATTAAAGGCAGCACCATACACAATCCCTGCATTCTGTATCCATCTTTTATAAAAACCGAATGCAATTCCTCCTGATGCACTGTACTTTCTTTTCTTTCCTGTCTTTTTTGCCATGCAGCGTAACATTGCCTTGGCTCATGCTTTTCTTTCACATGATTCTCCGGGCATCCCTGAACACAACGATGGCACTCTATGCATTTTTCAGGATCAATCTGCGGAATTACATTTCCATCTTCTCTTTCCTGACAGGTTATTGCCCCACACGGGCAAAGATTCATACACGCAAGGCACCCTGTGCATTTTGATTCTTCACATATCTGAGCTATCATAATTCTCCAATGCATTTTTTAAAAATTCCAGAGATGACTGTCGCATCTTCTGATTTTTTTTTTTCCTATTTTTTCATAATCCATATTCTGATGTTCCAGGATTGCTTCCATAGTTTCCCCTGACAGATCATCCAACTCCAGGATTCTGTCCTGCAATCCAAAATTACAGATCAAATCTCTCACCTTTTCAGATAAAGGAATTGTGATAAACCTTTTTCTGTTCTGTATTGCAAATACATTTCCATGAAATGTCCCTGTGATCACATACTCCGCTCTTCTTACTATATCATTATATTGTGTCGGTCTGCACGTTACATGATAATCACACCAGTCATTATACAATGCAGCTGAGACTACTTTCAGTCCTTTCGCATGAGCATACTCACGAATCTTTTTCTTTATTTCCACAGAAATGGAACCATTATAAAAGTAGACCAGTATATAACGGTTCTCTTTCAGATAAATGTCCTCATAAGGCTCTGTATATGCCTCTGTGTCCAGTAAAATGTAGGATCACATACTTTTTCCGGGTATTTTCCGGTTATTCTTTTCACTGCTTCACAGCTTTTTTTCATCCCTCACTGACAGAAATTCTATTTTTCTGATGCACTCTGTCACCTCATGAAAAGGAAGAAAATCCTTTCCTTCTGAGTCTCCGACACTGACCGCATAGGAAATGACAGGAGAGAAAGATCTTTTCCATAATAAATCGGATTCTGAAAAAATTTTTCTTTGAACATTCCAGATTTCGTCACTGCCCAAAAAATAAAAAGATCTAATTTTTCTTTTTTTATCCCAGGTCTTTAATTTTTATGATCCTGAGCAAAGAGCTTATATTTTTTTAATCCGTCCAGATTTCTTTTGATGAATTTGACTGGATATTTCAAATTTCCTCTCTTAGGTATAAACCAGCAATATTCTCTTTTTTAAAAAGCTTTCCTGCCCTGCTGATACGAAATACACCTCATGCCCCCATGCTTCCAGTACCTTTTGCAGGGCATACGCCTGCAGAAAAGACCCTAAACATTCGCTGATTTTTCTACTGTCACAATTCCTATTTTCATAGTCAGATTACCTTTCCGCTACTGGAAAATCTATAAGTAACACCATTGATCACCATCGTCCTGTTCGTTACCAGATGACCATTAGCATCATAATAGTATCTGTCTCCATCTTTCTTTCTCCAGAAATTTGCCTTCATTATGCCATCGTTGTCAAAATAATACCAGTAACCATCGATCTTTACTCCTGTATTCAGATACAGATGTCCATCAGCATCATAATAATACCGCTGTCCATTTTTCTGACGCCAGTAATTTATCCTCATAACTCCATTCTGATCAAAATAATGCCAGTAACCATGGAGCAGCAATCCTATATTCATGCTTAAGTGACCGTCTGCATCATAATAGTACAACTGACCATCCTTCTCTCTCCAATAATTCTGCTTCATTACTCCACTGGCATCAAAATAGTACCAACAGCCATCGATCTGTACCCCGGCATTCTGATACATATGTCCATTCACATCGTAATAATACTTCTGTCCATTTTTCTGACGCCAGTAATTTATCCTCATAACTCCATTCTGATCAAAATAATGCCAGTAGCCATGGAGCAGCAATCCTATATTCATGCTTAAGTGACCGTCTGCATCATAATAGTACTGTAAGCCATCCTTCTCTCTCCAGAATTTCTTTTCATGACTCCATTGGCATCAAAATAGTACCAATAGCCATCGAGCTGTGCTCCGGCATTCTGATACATATGTCCGTCTGCATCATAATAATACACCTGACCATCCTTCTGTCTCCAATAATTCTGCTTCATTATTCCACTGGCATCAAAATAATACCAGTAGCCATCGATCTTTATCCCCAGATTGCAGACTTTGAAACCATTCTGATAATAATACCTTTTTTTCTCCTTCCATCTGCCAGCCATTCAGTTTACTGTCGCTGCTATTATTTCCGCTATTATTTCCGCTGTTATTTCCGCTATTATTTCCGCTATTGTTCCGGGAACTTTTCATTAGGAAATTTATGTCCACCTTCGTACGGATGCCATTCACTTTTCCATCATCCGCACACTGCCACATCATATACTCTTTTGCATAAGTACACTTGCTGTTGTACTGGGCTACCCATTTGGGCAGCGTATCGTAGTAAGAATCTGTCAGCTTTGATGTAAACCAGTATTTGTTTGCATAAACTCCCACATTATATCCTGCATTTTGGATTGCTGTACAGAAAACCTTTGTCATATTCAGTATTTCTGCATTGGTATGCTTTCCGGTTGTCGGTTCATCTTCCAGATCATAAAAAACCGGATAACTTAATTTATGTCCTCTGATCAGACGCAGTACATGGTCTCTGCTCACTTTGTGCCTGTGCAACATTCTCGGCATAGGAATAAATATAGACACCGTACGGAATGCCTCTGCTCTCACATGCCTGTACATTCTCCAGCCACTTCTTATCATCCTGACTGGTATAATTATCTCCATATCCACAACGGATGATCACAAAATCTACATCCGAATTTTTTACTTTATCCCAATTGATCGTTCCATTGTGATAACTGATGTCAATTCCTTTTGCAATCGCATTCGGAATGATTTCACCTGAAGAACTGATAAAATTGCCATTCACTTTTGTCCACGCATTCGCAGCTGCTCTTTCATTACTGTAAGCTGACACGGAATTACTGATCAGCTCACCATTCTGATACCGCCAGCTGTTCTCTCTCAGATTCTCCTGCGATCCTGCTGTCTCTTCCAGAATTTCTTCCTGATCTGCAGGTTCTTCTATCTCTTGTGTCCCCGCTTTCGGGGAACTCTCCTCTGTATCTGTTGAAGCTTCTTCTGGCTTCTCATTCACGCCATCATAGCTTATAGTATCCGTTAATTCACCTTGGATTGCAGTATCATTTTCCATTGCAATGACCGGAAAACCATTCAACGTTGCCGCCAGACATACCGTTACTAAAAAAGCAGGTAATTTTTTTTGTATTTCATTCTTTATTCCCCATTTTTCCTATAATCATACATTGTAACCAAACTTAACCAATCCTCATAATACCATATGTCTTCTTTTTAATGCAATCCGGCCTGCCCTTAATAATACCTAGAAGTTTTTTTCCAGTTTTCCCCTGATCAGACACATATTTTGAAATGATAGTACATCCACAGGCGGAATTTCCGTTTAGGTTTCTTTATTTTCCATATATATTTTCTATAATCTTTTTCGGAATTTTTTATCATAATATCTTCCCAGCCTGATTTCTTCTTCATCTCCGCTTTTCACCGCATCTGAAGCATAGCGGCGGACCATGCTGAGATACCGGTACATCATCATCTGAAGAAGATCTTTCTCTCCTTTTTCAGAAAAGAAACGTTCCATTTCCTCATATGCTTCCAGTACAGCCGGACTGATCTTTTTCGCTGTTCCTTTCCCATAATTCCATCCTCACGCTGGAAATAAAAATAATAGGCTGGGTTTATATATACGACAGACTCACTCTGATACAGAAGTTTATAAGAAGTAAATTCATCTTCATGAAGCTTTCCTTTGGGAAACCGTATCTCTTCAAATAATTCTTTTTTTATACAGTTTATTCCATGCAACCACACTTTTCAGATACATTTGTGCATCATACAGATTTGCTGTTGCCTCTCTTCCGCTGTAAACTGCTCTCCGAATTAGCTGCTGTTCTTTTCTCTTCGATCTTTTTCTGTCTTACAGACTTTCTTCACATCGCATCCTGCAATATCCGCTCCTTCTCCTTTCAGAGCCTGAAGCAGCAATTCATAAAATCGTGGATGCACATAGTCATCCGAATCAACAAATCCGAGAAATTTTCCTTTTGCAGCATCAATTCCCGCATTTCTGGCATCCGAAAGTCCTCCATTTTCTTTTATGAATCACCCGGACTCTCCTGTCCTCTCTGGCATATTCATCACAGATTGCCGGACATCCATCCGGTGAACCATCATCTACCAGGATCACTTCCAGACAGGGATAGGTCTGTGCAAGGATCGAATCCACACAACGCTTTAAGTATTTTTCTACTTTATATACCGGGACAATAACACTGATCAAATCCTGCATTTTCTACCTGCTCCTTTTAATTTTATCTTTTGTTCTTTCATTTTCTGCAGCAGATACAATCCCTGATACAATCTGAATTTCATACAGAAAAGAACCGCCTGCTGCTTTTTTGAATATACTTCTGTCAAATTTCTGCGTAATCCCTGCTCTTACCCAGGGATTATCTGCAAATCTTCTGATCTGTAAAATCCGTTCTCGGTACCCTGCCGGATTTTCCCGATGGACAAACTTTTTTTCCAAAGCACGTGCCATACAGTCATACACAAGTCCTGTATAACAGGTGTCTTTCCCGGAAAGGGACGTATCCTGCTCAAGGAACTCATAAGTGTGCTTCAGCAGATTTTCAAATGTCTCTTCTATATCCGGGCGGAATCTTCGGTCTGCCGAAGAACTCACTTTCCGGTAATTATACAGATATTCATTCAGAAATGCGGCTTTTTCTGCTCTCTGATATGCCATTGCACAGAAAAGAGCATCTTCACCAATTTTAACATCTTCACAGAATCTCAATCCCTTTATCACAAAAAGTACGGAACATCCGCGTCCACAGCGTCCTCATTGAACCGTGCTTTCTTTCCCTCTTCTCTGCATACCCATAAAATAAAATTTCACGGATCAACGCTTCATCCACAGTTTCAACAAATCGCTCCGGTCTGATTGCTGATGCTTTCGTACTGCATCCTTCCTCTTTCAGATAATAATTCCAACTGACAATATCCACACTTTCCAGTTCCCGGTACTCCATAATGGTCTTAAAACACTCCGGATCCAGCCAGTCATCCGCATCCATGAAATAGATCCATTCTCCTGCCGTTTCCTGCAGCCCCTGGTTTCTCGCTGAGGATACTCCTCCATTTTCTTTTCTGATATAGCGGATTTTTTTCTTCTTTCTCAGCATATGCTTTACAGATCTTTGAACTTTCGTCCGTTGATCCGTCATCAATCAGCAGCAGTTCCCATTCTCCGTAACTTTGCTGCCTCACGCTTTCGATTCTTCTCTGCGACATAATCTTCCACATTATAAACCGGCATGATCACACTTATCATAGATTCAGATCCCTTTCTCTCAGCTTTTTCAGTTCCCGATTATTTTCTCAACTTTTATTCAGCTCCTGATACCATTCTCTCAGCTTTTCTGCATCTTCCCAGATATCAAATCCTGCTGACTTAAGCTTCTGCTGCCACAAAGTGCAATTACGCTCATCACTTTTCTGACGGATCTCTTTTAACTTTTCAACCCACACTTTTCTGTCAGCTTTCAAAGATACTCTGCACACCAGTTCTGTTACATCACACTCATCCGTGATCGTATCGGACACAATACACGGCAGTCCTGCTGCCTGCCATTCCAGCACAACCAGCGGCATTCCCTCATACATGCTTGGAAAGATCATTGCATCCATAGCCGAGAGCATTTCAGGAATATTCTTCACACTTCCTGTAAACGTCACATTCTCCGCTACTCCCAGTCTGACTGCCCGTGCTTTCACTTCTTCCAGTAAAGCACCGTCTCCCATAAATACAAGATGACTTTCCGGTTCTTCCTTCAGCAGCTCTGCAAAAACTTCCAGGGCAAATTTCTGATTCTTCTTCCATTGAATCTTCCCACATGACCAATCGTAAATGTCTCTCCCAACTGATAAGTTTCTCTTATCTTTCTTCTTATATCTTTCCTGAACCTATATGCCTCCAGTTCTCTTCCATTCGGAAGAATCCGGAATTTTCTTCCAGCATACAACCATTCTCCCACCTTTTTTCCCACAGGCAGCCGCCTGCGTATACGAATGATAAAAGAAGGGTCTCAGAAGTCTGTCCAGTTTCTGATTTCCACAACTGGTACTATGTCCATGTGCGATTCTGATCCTGCAGCCCCCCAGCTTTGCACCTGCCATATCAAAAAACATTGTTGCACTGTTCCCATGGGCATGCACAAGATCAAACTTTTCCCTTCTGACCAGTTTCGCCAGTCTGAACATATATCTGAGCGGATGCTCTTTTCTTATTTCTATCCGTTCCAGCCTGCATCCAAGCTCCTGAAATAATTTTTCAAAATCAGGATGTACTGTTACCGTGGAAAGGATCGTAGCTTCCATTCCTTCACGATTCATATGCTTTTAAATACTGAACAATACAATCTGTTACACCGTTATAATCGATTGCCATTGTATGAATGATCAGGATCTTCATTATTTTAATTTCCCTTTCAAAAATATCGTCACTTTTTTGGGCAGCAGAGCCTTAATCCTTTCTGATAACTGCAGCCCTGTCTTTAATTTTTCTATATACCCATTTTCATTGATTCCCTGATAAAAAGGTATCCGCAGCTTTGGTCTTCTGGTCGGATGAACCAGATTTCCCTGAAATGGAAGGATCTCTTCCGGCTTCACTTCCAGTACGATCGCCTGCTCTTTTTATTTTTTTCAAAAAAAGGCTTTTCCTTTTCACTGTTGACTAAAACCACTGAGACTCCTTTGGTATCCATAAACTGCGGCCGCACTTTCTCCACTCCCCAGAAATCCCCGCAGGTAAGATCTCCTACGCGGTTCGTATCGGCATACCGGCACTGATAGCAGCTTTCCCTGTAGCAGTCCCCATTCAGGAAATGGATTCCATACCGGTCTAAACTCAGCGGTCGGACAGAATCTTTCCTTTCTGTCCGGATCTGTAGATTCGTTCCCCAGCCTTTTTTTCCCTTTATAACGGAAGTTACACTCGGTCACCCTGCATTTCTCCCATTTTCTGCTCCCGATAATCAAGATATTTTTTCCCAGAGCAACGGAGACGGTACTCCATGGCAGATCAGATCGATGGTAATCAGATTTGCATTCTCCTTTTTCTGCACCAAGAAAGGCGTAAAGACCTGCGATCTGACAGGGAGTTCCTGTAAACAGCACCTTTTTTCCCTCTTTCAGCCTTGCTTTTGCAGTCTCATAGCATCGTCCGATATCAGACTGTACATATTTGGAAGACTGGATCTTCCACAGATCTTTCTCCTCTTTAATCTCTCTATGTTCTGCTTTCCATTCATCTGTATAAGCACAGCCAAAGACACTGCCTTCTGCCTGATCATTTCACGTGCAGCCATATCTGCCACCCCCGCAGACGCCGAACGGCTGCAATGCTCTGCATTTTTATTCCGCACGCCATACATTTCAGGCTGTCTCTCTTCTTCTCTTCTGAAAAGAACCGGGCAATGCCTGAGACATTTTCCACAACGGATGCACTGTTCTTCTTCCACTTTCGGATACAAAAATCCTTCCTCATCCGGCTTAAATACAATGCACCCGGTCGGGCAGACCTGCTCACAGCTTCTGCATCCCATACATTCCCCGCCTGTTATCATGATATTTTCGCGATTACTCTTCTGCACCATGTCCTGTCATTTCCTTTAAATATGAATATGTCCGCTGCCTTTCCTTTTTATCTTTTCCATAACCGGCTCATATGCGACCGTCAGATTCAGGATTTTTCCAAGCTTCTTTGTATCCGTCACGATCTGCCGCTCCAGCCCCAGTCTTTTTAAAAGATCCGTCAGCTTTTCAGAATTTCCATACCCGTTCTTTCTCACAAAAGTTGCAAATTTTTTCTGCGTGACTACGGAAAAAATCGTCCCGTGAAATGTATCCGTCACAACCGATTCCGCATGCTTAAAATATTCAAAGATCTCAAAAGGAGAACAATCAATAAATTTATCCCCACAACGCTGGATTCCTCCGATGCACAAGATCTTCAACCCTTTTCTTTTTTGCATATTTACGGATCTCTCCCTTGCTCTTCTTTATTAAACCTGCCTGAATACCCATAAAGGATCATATAAGGATCATGAGGAATCTTTGCTTTTTGTCTCCGGCAGCTTTGCCGGATAATCATAAGCCAGCACAGGATCTAAATGACAGACCGGATCTTTTCCGGTCAGTTCCTGTACGATCTTTCTGGAATTTTCATCTCTCACCGATAGTGCATCAAATGCCCGCAGCCATTGTGCTACCTGATCCGCCACCTGATACTTTTTCAGACTTTCCAGTGTTGTATTTCCAAAAGAAGCTGCATAGCTGATCAACCGGTTAGCCTGATGCCCTGCCCCGAAAAGTTCCGGTGCAAATCCGACATTGGAATTATCCTGGATGCAGTTAAAAACCTCATCACTTCCGATCACCAGCAGATCCAGCTTCGGAGCATAATTATATATCTCTTCCAGTCCCAATACCGGATAATTCTTTCCGGCATAATTCTTTTTTATACTTCAGGAACTGGACTTTATCTCGCAATCTGCCTTTCATCCGAAGAATTTCCAGGCCTTTTTGTACTTTTTTTTCTTTTCATCCCTGTGGCTTCCTTTGATGGAAGAATACATTTTCCGGGATGATAGTCAACAAATTCTACTTCTACACCACACTCTTCCAGCATCTTTTCAGTGCATATGCCTGCAGGAACGAGCCATAATTATAAATTCTCTGCATGGAAAGGATCCCTGCTTTTTCATCTTCTTTTTTCCCTCAAATAGTTTATCTACGATTGCTTCAAATTTCTCGTTAAACAGCTGATTATTACTGCACTGCTTCTGACCGAGGGCAGCAGCCATCTTTTCATAAGAAGTAATCATTTTTTTCTAATGTATCAATTTCTTCTACAACAATAATATTTGTCTGCTTTTCCTCAATAAATCTGGAAAATTCCACCTGATGATCATTGACATGCTCTTCATACCTCTTCTCCTCGGAACAACGATCGGAATCTTTCCACGCTGAAGAGCCATCATGATACTGTTTTATCTGCCATGCGTGATCACGATCCTTGCCTGATCCATATATTCATTCATTTCCTGATAAGAACATAACTTACTCCACTTGCACACCTTTGGTTCATAGGAAGAAAAACCGGTCTGTATCATGACCTCTTCCGTGATCTTTCCCTCCGCTTTCAGTCTGTCCACACATCTGACCAGCCGGTCAAACTGCTGTTCATGAGTTCCTACTGTAACAAATATCATATTCCGCTTCCTTCCGACCTTAAAAAGATACTTCCAAGATTTACTGCCTTTTATATACCTGCTTCTGCTCTTCCCATTGTACAATAAATCGATCTACAATCGGATAAACCAGTCTTCCCGTCAGAGTCGGTTTATCGATCCGGTCATAAACTTCCACATAGATCAGCTTCTTTCCCATCAGCTTTGCCAGATAAAAGAAAGGAACTGCAACTGCTGCTCCTGACGAAATCAACAGATCCGGCTTCTCCTTTCTGAGTACCTTCCACGCAACCACTGTATTTTTCAGAAGATTTTTAAGATTCCGGTTGGTCGGATAATAGCAGGGATACACTCTTTCTCCATCCAGAAGACTTCTTGCGTCTTCTTTATCAAACGTAACCCAGAAACGGTCTTTTTTCTGCCAGAATGGTTTCAGCATATATAAGTGGGTCAGATGTCCTCCACTTGAGCCTACGAGTCCGATCGTTTTTTTACATTCCATCACTAACTTGCACCCTTTCCTTTCAGCACGACCCCGACCGTTTTGAATAAGATCTTGATATCTTCCTTCAATGACCAGTTATCGATATATTCTACATCCATTGCGACAATCTCTTCAAAATTCTTTGTATCACTTCTGCCGCTCACCTGCCATAATCCGGTCAGTCCCGGTGTCATGTTCAGTCTTCTCCGGTGATATCCTTCATATTGCAGAAATTCATCTTCCGTAGGCGGTCTTGTTCCCACCAGGCTCATCTCCTTTCAGGATATTCCAGAACTGTGGAAGTTCATCAATGCTTGTCTTCCGAATGAATTTTCCTACTTTTGTCACCCGCGGATCATTCTCCATTTTAAACATCAGCCCATCCATTTCATTCTGGGCCATCAGCTCTTTTTTCCGCTCTTCCGCATCTATATACATGGAACGGAATTTGTATATTTTAAATCTTCTTCCATTCTTTCCAACACGCACCTGTGAGAAGAATAATCATCCGGGTGATTCAATCAGCAGTGCCGGTGCAAGAAACACCGTTACGATCCCCGTGATCAGGAGTCCCACGATCGCTCCGACAATATCCATCACCCGCTTAAAAAGATCTGCTTAAACGAATGGATCTTTGGACTGAACGAAACGGTATAATAATTTCCGATCCGCTCGATCTCTCTTTGAACCAGGATTTCCATTTCAAACACATTGATGTTCAGATCCACGGTAACTCCCATTACTTCCAGTTCTTTAATGATCTTATTAATCGGCAGATTCGTCTGAGAGGACAGGTGTACAAATACTTCATCCACCACATTCCGGCGGATATATTCCAACATATCGCCATATTCACATACGACCGGAATACCTGCAATTTCCTTCTTTTCCTGCTCATCTGCCAGCACGATCCCGACGATCTTGATATTCCACGAATTATTTACCTGGATATTCTGACAGATTCCTTCCGCCCGGTCTGCTGATGTGAGGATCAGAACCTTTCTTCCACCAATCCCCTTACTGTAAATATCATTCATATATTTTTTATACAATAAATGACTTACATACATCACAACAAAATCGATCCCACAAAAATATCCGTATACCAATCTGGAATACTTCTGTGCATCCTGCATCAAAAAGGCTGCCATACTGATCGCAGCACCCATGATCAGTATATTTCTGAATACAGCGATCAGCTCCTGCTTCTTCGTTCTGCTGAAAAAGTTACGGTTTGGATTAAAAATGAAATAAACTAAAGTAATGGACATCAGCAGAATGCCCATACGCAACAGTACGATTCCTTTCGTATATCCACCCCAGAGATTTCCAAATCTCAGGTAACTTGCCAGTATGTAACTAAGGACGATACAGATACAGTCCATCAAAAAAATGAAGAAATTCTGTAGTTGCATCTGCTTTGCTTCCATAACTTTTTCTTCCTGCCTTTCACGCTTTTTCTTCTTTACTGATACTTTTCAAAAGCATTTTTTACTGTAACTTTTTATTATATACTAACTTACATTTTATTTGTCTAACCGGCACTTTCATTCCATCACACTCCGATTTTCGTGATTCCCCATCCATTTTCTGACTTTTTCAAAAAGTACCGCCTCTGACTGCTGCCCGTTCATCCGTCTTTTTTCTTACTATAACATAAAAGAGAGCATAACACGCTCTCTTTTAGAAAAAAATTTTATGAAAGATCAGGGAACATTGATCTCCATACAATTAATATCATATTCTCGCTTGACTGTTCTACTGCCCGCACATTTACATAATAAGTTCCGGCTTATAATTAAACCGGCTCAGATCTATAACGCCTGCATAATTTCCTTCTTCATCCGGATTCAGTTCATACCATGTCACATCTGCCTGTCCGTCTTCCGTCCATACGGTCAGAACCAGTCCCTGCAGGTTATTAACGATGGAATCAGACACATTTGTGACCGCTACCGGAATATATCCCTCTGCAACATGCGTCATATCAATATCCGCATCCGCTCCATTCATTTTTCCTTCACGGATCAGAAGTGCATCATTCGTCTTATCCACAGCGGATAATTTTTCAATAAACTCAGACTTTTTCTTCAACTCGGCATTCACTTTACTATTGCCAAATTCTTCCAGTAACGTCTTCGTTCCCGAGAAAAGATTCGTTCCAAGTCCCAGCCGGTCTCCATCAATCTGTACGCCCAGTGCTGCCAGCGTTGTCGGGAAATTGTCGAAGGTTGAATAGGTTCTTTCCTGCTGATCCTGTGCATAGGCTGCTGCATTGATATAAGCCGTAAAAACCCTTCTGTCATAATTTCCTTCCTGATCGATCTCCGCACAATAATCACTGTCCATCGTCGGATGATCTCCGCTGATCACAATGGTTGTATTTTCATAAAAATCCTGCTGCTGAATCCATTTCAGAAATTCTCCTACCTGACGGCTGGAACATGCCATAACATTAGAAATACTGCGTATCATATTCTGTCGGACACTGCTCACATACATATCCATCTTCAAAATGAGTATCGACTGTCAGCATAGTCAGATTGAATGGCTCATCGCCCTGGGAAAGCTGCAAAAGCTTTTCTTTTGCGAACTCAAATAATTTCTGGTCTTCATATCCCCACCACACTTTATAATCTGACGGGATCAGACCATTTTCTATTGCATAGCTGTAATCTTCCATCTCATAATTTCCATGTTCCTGGAAATACAGCTTTCTGCCACCAAACTGTGCTTCAGACCCGATCAGCAGCGTCTGTGTATATCCTGCATCTGAAAGAATATCTCCCAGTGTCGTGACTCCCGGGGAAAAAGCTATCCTGCGTGTCCATATCATTTGCAGAAATAGAAATATTCAGCGGCAGTCCTGATGTCTGTGCGAACATCGCTCCCATTGTCCATGTAGTTCCTGCCAGAGAATATCCTCCGTTCAGTTTTGGATCTGCTCCTGAGAAGTCCTCATTGGTCTGTGCGATTTCTGTAAGCTCAGGAATCACATTCTCATCAAATGCTCCTCCATCATCAACATCAGAATATGTCGTTTCCATTGATTCCAGGAAAATATAGATCAGATTTCTTTTTCTGTTCCGGGAAAACCACTTCAACATCCGTAGGATCTACATACTCATCCTCAATAAACTTTGATTCTGTATTCTGATCTTTCAGATAATCTCCGACTCCCAGTTCTGTCCAGGTATATCCCAACATCACAATAATCCCGACCAGTGCGACCGGGTTGATGATTCCTCTGAACAGATGTATTTTTTTTTTTTTTCTCCATGCTATCAGGATCAAAATAAGGAAGAAAATCACCAGAATTGTCGGGACAGCACAGACACGGACATAATCCCATATCATATCCGTATTTGTACCGTCTAAAGGTGCTGTCAGATGATACACCAGTTCATCCATCGACAAATTCGTCCATGTTGCAAACATCCATCTTACACTTAATGCCAGGAGTACACTAAGTCCGGCTATAAAAACAGTCAGTATTTCACCCACCCAGTATAAAATCTTCAATAGAATCTCTTTCCATTTTGACGGCTGCTTTTCTCCCATTTTTCTTTTCCGCCTTTTTTCCCTTCTTTTTGAACTATTATTTTGCATTTCCGTTCTCTTTTCTTTAGTTTTTCTTAATTTTTACTTAGTTTTCACACACTATCCGCCATTATAACATATTTTTGAACATTTGCACTATTTTTTGGAAAGTTTGTTTTTGGAAAGTTCACAGATATAACAAAAAGAGAGCCATGAAAAATGAGAAAAGTTTCATTTTTTCACAGCTCTCTCTGATTTTTTATTCAATCCCTGCTAATTCAAGGATTCTCCGTCTTTCAATGTGCCACCCTCTTCAACAACATTTGCCAGATCTATAATCTCCTGAACAACATCTTCATCCGGATCCATGATAAATAACGGTGTATCTCCACTGGAATAACAATATCCTTTATCATTTGTTCCCGTAGCGGCAACTGACTGGATCGTCCATGTCGCATTCTTATTCAGTTGATACTTGATCAGTGAATTAATCTGTGCTTGGGATAAATTAGTCTCCACTTCACTGCTTACCTGATTCATGATCGTACCGGCTTTCAGAAGCATGGTCGGGGAAAGACACTTTCTGAGCATCGCGGTCAGAACTGCCTGCTGGTTCTTTCCTCTCTGATTATCTCCATCTGCAAGTGCATGACGTTCTCTTGAGAATGCCAGTGCCTGTTCGCCATTCAGATGATTCCACCCCTCCTGAACATCCACAATACAACCGGACTCTGTTCCCGTCTGGAATGCAAGTTCTGAATATACATCAACTCCACCCAACGTATCTACAATATCAATCAGGGACGTGAAGTTCAGTCTTGCATAATAGTTAATATCTGTCTCATATAACTCACCCAAGGTACGCATAGAGGCATCTATACCGTAAATTCCGGCATGTGTCAATTTATCTTTCTGTCCACCGGAAACTCCGGGAATCGGAACATAATAATCTCTCGGAGTCGTTACAAGCAGAATCTGATAGGTCTTTGGATTTACAACTGCGATCAGATTCACATCACTCCGGCTCGTCTCACTCACTTCACCATAGGTATCAATTCCACTGATATAAATGGTAAATGGTTTTGGTAATACTGTCATCTGTAGCACCCGAATTTCCAAAATCAAGCTGTACACGGATATCAAATGTATACAGGATCTTTATCTTCTTACTGAAATCCGTCACATTTTCTTCCATCAGGCTGGTGTATGCTCCATTATAAATAATAGCATCCACTTCCTCATCCAGAAGCTGCTGTGCCTGAGTCTGTACTGAATCACACTCTGTTGTCTGTATCTCCGAACCAATCTGCTTCTGAATATCAGATACTGCTGCCTGCATATTGTCAGATCCCTTGCTAAACTGAACACCAAACGTATAATCAGCCGCATCTTCCAGTGTCTCTGCCGGATCATCTGCCCTTACAGCAACGATCATCTTATCAACTTTATAATTTCCGCCGGTGATCCTGCTGATCATATCATTGGCTTCTGCCACATAATAAGATCCTATAAATAAGCAGAACGTTAATAATAAACTAAAAACTTTCCCAAACGTACCTTTCTTTCTTCTCGCAACCTGGGAATTTAAAGTAATACACCAGAAGAAAAAAAAGTAATACCGCTACAAGAATGAGATATTTTAACGGAATCATTCCCAAAAGATTCAGTACAATCATCAAAGCAATACTTGCAATCGTCTGAATCACAATACATACCGTTCCAAACCGGTTTCTCTTTGATCTTTTTTGACTCTTTCACTCTCTGCTCTTCTGTTATGCGATGTATTTTTCGCTGTCTTTCGTTGTCTCTCCATCTTAGAATTCCTTCACCTATTCCTATTTAAACAACCGGGATGGATAAATTCCCCGAAATCAATCTCTGAATTGCTTCTGTTACCGTTGCTTTATCTTCCTGATAAGTCACACCAAACCACTGGTCATGAGACTTTAATACCCTGACTTCCAGTTGATGTTCACTCAGCAGCTCACCGATCAGGGTTGGCAACAGATACTCTGCTTTCAGATCCTCCGCTTCAGTCTTATTGAGGATTTCATCAACACGACAAATTCCTCTTGTCACACCGCCGTTTTCACTTAAGGTATTTTTCAATACAAATCCAACCATACAAACCTGTATTTTATCAGCAGAGGGAATACTTGTCAAATAAGAGTACGCTTCTTTAAAAGCGCTCTTGCCGTAATAATCATCCGCATTAATTACAAGAAACGGTTCAGAAACAACATCTTTACAACACAAAATTGCCTGACCTGTTCCCCACGGTTTTGTTCTTCCTACAAACTTTTCGGCATATTCTGCCGGAATATCCGAAACTTCCTGATAGGCATACGCAACTTCAACCTTCTGTGCGATCCGATTTCCGATTACTTCTTTAAAATCTTTCTCCAGATCTTTCCTTATAACAAACACAACTTTATCAAATCCGGCCTCTATCGCGTCATAAACGGAGTAATCCATTATGATCTCTCCGTTCGGTCCTATAGGGGCAAGCTGTTTAATTCCCCCTCCGAATCTGCTCCCTATTCCTGCCGCCATTATAACCAATGTCGCTCTGCTCATCTTTTTCTCCTCTTTCTTCAATCACACGATATTATATTCAAATAAGTTCATTTTCTACAACTCGGATCATCTCCTGTAAAAGCTTCTTCTTCATCTTCGCCTTCACAGATGATTTCTATTTCATCTCGATCTTTAATACACGCCCCAAGTACGCTGAGTACACTCTTGGCATTTGCAGTTACATTTTCATTTTTGTAATTTTCTGAACTGTGATTTTGCTCTCGAACTGAATCGCAGCTTTACAGAATGTTCCTGCAGGTCTCAAATGCAGTCCTGTAGGATTATCGATCACTATTTTTTTTCTTACCATTATTCCGTCTCCCTTTATGCTGCTGCTTTTTCTCTGTTTTCGCCTACTTTCCATTCATAACAGCCATCTTCCGTTCCAAAAGCAGCTTACTGTCCTTTTTGTTCTGTATTCGTATCGCTTTCGTTGCCGCCTTCCTGCTCTTTCTCCGCAACAGTAAGCTGAACTGTCACTTTCTTCATCAATGTAATTCCTTTTCCATTCATAACATGCCATCATTGGCACTACATATGCAGACATATCCACAGAAACCGCATTGCTGATATCCAGCATTTCCAATGCTTTCTGATCACCGCTAAAACGAAGCGCTATCTCCGCATCCGGCTCATAAGATACTTGCAGACCCTCTGCCAGATTATTGATCTGGATCGAACTTACCATAAAATTGATCGTTCGCGTTCCTTCTTCTTCCACCATTGCAGTAACTGTTATATTGGCAGTTTTCTCATCTACCAGCTGAACTCCTTCCGGCAGATATTCTGAGATATTGACAGATTTCTGAATCGGTTGTGAAGCTCCGCTGACATCAATAACAGGAACATCTATTTCCTCAATTTTATCGACCACATCTTTTTCCCCGTAAATCTGAACAGTTTCCGGTTCACTGCTGTACCCTGTATACTTATAGCCTTCTGCCGGAGTTCCCGAAACACTGAGTGAAATCGGAACGCTCTTGATCTTTAACACTTCAACAGACACAGTAATGCCGCCCTCGCCAAGATTATTTCCCAGCCGTGTCTGACTGATCGGGTTGCCGCTGATATCATACAACCCAAGTTTTGCTGTCTCCTCGCTGTCCTTTGCCAATCCCTCTACATCAATAAGAGCAACCGCCCGATCAATCTGGTCAAGGATCGACTCCGGTCCTGTGATCGTCACTTTATCCGGATTAACCGTCATATCACCTAAAATATACCCATCTCTTACTTTAGAATCCCCTGTGCTTACCGTAAGGGAAAGGACTTTCTTTCCCGATTTTTCTCTCTGTATCTGAAGATTTCTCGGCGCCGCCTCCGCAGATTCATATTTTCCGGCATAATTCGGTATGGAAATCTTGATCGGAACAAGTCCTGTACTTGTATCCATCTCCTTTATATCCGCTGTCGCGACAATATCTTCTTTTGTCAGTTTCTGCCGCACTTGTCTTGTCGCCGATACAACAACACTTACTTTTTCTTCCCCAAGCACCTGATAGGTATCGCCTGCCGATAAAATAATATCCTCATTTATAATCGTTACCGGAACCTCGCTGAAAGTCTGTGTACTTACGGGATTATCAAGATTCACAACAATAAGCCATAAGAACGCCGCAAAAATAACCGCTATGATCTTTAATCCCAAATTATCCGTAAACTTATATTTTTTCATTTTCTGCGCCATCCTTTCCGCAAGAAAAACCGCTTTGACTCGGCATTTCTATACTGAATCTGACTAAGACGCTTTCTCAATTCTTCCCTTGTAATCCCTCTGTCAAGCTGACCGCCCATAGCTACGGAAACAAGACCTGTTTCCTCCGACACCGCGATTACAAGAGCATCACATACCTCACTCATTCCCAAAGCCGCCCTGTGCCTCGTTCCGAGATCTTTGCTGATGCGCATATTATCAGAAAGAGGAAGGTAACATGTAGCCGAAGTAATCCGGTCTCCTCGTATAATAATCGCTCCGTCATGAAGCGGTGTATTATGTTCAAATATATTGATCAAAACCTGAGGTGACACCTTACAGTCCAATTCAATTCCGGTCATTTCATATTCTGTAAGCTGAATCGCCTGCTCTACTACGATCAAGGCTCCTGTACATACTTTTCCCATTTCAAAACATGCCGTCACTATACCTTCTGCTGTCTGATCAGAAAAACGTTCATTCTCTCTGTTTTTATCAAACGGATTAATATTGCTAAGCAGGTTTTTCTCTCCGAGTTTTTCAAGCGCACGACGCAGTTCCGGCTGAAACACCACTACAGCCGCAATAGCCAGTACGTTGATCGACTGCGCCGCCAAATACAAAATCGTATGCATCTGAAAAATCCATGCCAAAAGAATAAATACCCCCAGCATAATAATTCCTCTAAGAAGCATCCACGCTTTTGTATTCTTGATCCAAAGCATGATCTCATACACGATTACGGCAACGATCAGTATTTCGATCACATCTTTAATATGGATGTTAGGAAAATACATTCCATTTGTATAATTGTCTAAAATACTTTTTATCCAATCTAACATACCGTAATCACCACCTTACCGTTTACTTCGATTTACTCCGGTCTTTGTTTTTCCAAACCGAGTTCTTTACTCAAACTTCTTGTCAAAAGAATATCATCCGCATCATTCTCTGTATTTATATTGTTCAAATCCGCATCTTCTCTGATCACCGTCGTTTCCTGAGGCTGGTTTTCAGTAATCCGTTTTACCTTCTTTTCCGGAACGGCTACTCCGACTTTAGGAACGGCTTTTACATAATAATAGTATTCATCATCCTCAAACTGGATATTCTCCGTACGAGAATAATCTACGGAAAAGAAAAGAAGTTCCAGCACAAGTCCTGTCACCGCGCCAAGAACCGCGCTCAATATAATTTCTATATAAGATATATTTCTACTTAATACAATATTACCTGCCGCTGAAACAACAACCGTTACTGCCGCTCCCGCTGCCGACGCAATTTTCCAAGAATGATCCACACCTCTTGTACGGACAAAATTCACAACAAGAATTCCTATCGTCACTGCCATGACCATAAGCCACATTTCTTTACTTGCAAGCACTTGCTTTGTAAAACTCATCAAATTAGCCGCTATACCGGATGCATCTGCCTCCTTTAGCGCTGCCGCGGATACTTTCACATAATCTGTCATATAATAGGTGATAATTCCGCATGATGCAGGAACAATCCACACCGGCGATCCAAGCAGACCGAATGCAATCGGGATTACAAACGGGATTTTCAAACTAAACGCAAGTCCCGAAATCAACACAAGCCATGCTTTTTTCGGGGTAAAACGAAAATAGAAAATATACATTAAAATAAAAATGACGAGCGCCACAAGCGCAATCGGAAGCGACAACGCATAAAAATGTGCGAGTATCAATGCTGTCGCCGCTAAAACGGTAATTGTCATCGGAAGAAATGTACAGATCACTGCCAATCCCAATGTGCAAAAAACTGAAGATGCCGGCTTCATAAAACCTATGTTAGAGTTGATAACCCAAAACAAAACCAGCCCTGTCACAAACTGCAGCCCTTTTTGAATATAAATTGAATATAACGCATATATTCTCTGCAGCTTTTCTCTCCAAACAAGCAATGTACTCATGATTAATTTATCTCCTTCTTATTGTTGATCTTCTCGATTCTGGAAAGGTCTCTCAGATACTTTTTTACTCTCTGTTTTGCCTTGATATGCTTATTTTTATAAAAGCTTCCCGCACCGATTCCATATGCTATCAGCAGCGACACATAAGCGCCTATCGCCACCGCGGCAAAAACAAATAACTTTGCAAGCGTGATGCCTTCCATCGCAGCCTCTCCCCAACCGAGAAACAGCACTGCAACCGCCAATCCATAACCGACTGTGATCCAAATAAGCGTGACCCATGTATTTAAACTCGAATAATCTTTCTTATAATAGCTGCTGATCTTAAAATCTTCTTCTCCATAGTTTTTTTCATAAATAGCAGCCCGAGTCATCAAACGTATTTTCCTCTTATCTAACATGACGTCTTCCCGTCCTCCTATGTATTTTCCGAAATCCATATACTATATTCCAAATACGGTAAATAATTACATATGTATGATTATTATATCATATATTTAAATACCTTGTCCAATGCTTATAGTCAAAAAGTACACATTTTGCGCCCCTGCCTTTTTTAATATTTTTGCTGCCTGCTCTACTGTCGCTCCCGTTGTATAAATATCGTCGATCAGAAGCACATTCGCCACAGGTTTCCATCTTTCTGACAAAGCAAATGCATCCCTTAGATTTCCCATTCGTTCCTGCCTGTCCAACTTTTTCTGCGCCGTCGTTTTTTTCACTCGAAACAAAGCATCTGACACTAGAGACACTCCTGTCTTTTCCGACAAACATTTTGCTATAATCTCCGCCTGATTATACCCTCTTTTTCTCTTTCGAGATTTGTGCAGAGGAATGGGGATAATTTCCTCAATTCCCCATTTTATAACTTGATCTTTATAAGCTTGTGCCATTTCTGCCGCAAACAATTCTCCCCAACTGCGCTTATTATTATATTTGAATTTATATATCGCCGTTGATACCGGTTCTTTATGAAGCCACAAACTTCGCCCCTGGGTAATATGCGATGTTCTTTTTGCACAATCCGAACAATATTCTTTATATTCATCTTTTATCGGCTTCCCACATCTCATACATCTTGGCTGTCTGACGTATATAATCTTCTTTTTACACTCCGCGCAAACCCCTTCCGGCGAAATTTCCCCGCAGAAAGGGCATACTTTCGGATATAGCAGATTTAAAATTCTTGTATACGTTCCGCCAAACTTGTATACCGCGCCTGTTCGTTTTTGTTTTGTATCATTTCCTGAAATACTGCCTCACTCCCTACAATCGTCAAACATTTTTTTGCCCTTGTCACCGCAGTATACAACAGATTCCGGTTATAAAGAAGCTTCGGGCCCGGCAAAAGAGGAATGATAACTGCCGGATATTCGCTCCCCTGTGACTTATGTACGGTAATTGCATATGCCAGTTCCAGTTCTTCTGTCATATCAAACCCATATTTTACTTTTCGAGATTCGTCAAATTCTACCTCTATCGTTTCCGTATACTCGTTAATCTCTGTAATCACTCCCATATCTCCGTTAAACACACCGGTTCCTTTGTCTACCGTCAGACCGAATTTTGTAGATACTTCCCACTCGATTTGATAATTATTTTTAATCTGCATTACTTTATCGCCTTCTCTGAACAGCCTGCCGTTAATCTCACGCTGCGCCTTTTTCGGTTCTTCCGGATTCAAGTATTTCTGAAGGATTTCATTTAAACGTTCTACCCCAAGAAGTCCTTTTCTCGTCGGCGTCATAACTTGGATCTCGTTTTGATCTGCCCCTACATACTTCGGAAGCTTTTTCTGGATAAGCATGATCACAATACCTATGATCGTATCTGCATCCTGTCTTCGTAAGAAGAAAAAATCTCTGCTCTTATTATCGGGAATAACCGGCTCTCCTGCATTGATTTTATGTGCATTTACTATAATATCACTTTCTCCTGCCTGACGAAAAATACGAGTCAGTGTCACAACAGGAAACCGATGCGATGCAATGATATCTTTCAATACGCTTCCCGGTCCCACAGACGGAAGTTGGTCTACGTCTCCTACAAGTATCAGTCTTGTCCCCGGTATAACTGCAGACAAAAGCGCATGCATCAATGTCAGATCAACCATAGACATTTCATCAATAATAATCACATCCGCTTCAAGGGGATTCTGCCGATTTCTTAAAAATCCTCCCGAATTTTCCGCTTCTTCGGGATTTACATTCACTTCCAAAAGACGATGGATCGTCTGCGCCTCATATCCGGTAGCTTCTGTCATTCTCTTTGTCGCCCTTCCGGTTGGCGCTGCTAAAAGAATGCTCATCCCTTCGCTCTCAAAAAAACGGATCATTGTATTAATTGTCGTTGTTTTTCCCGTTCCCGGTCCTCCGGTCAACACAAGCAAACCGTGTTTGATCGACTCAATCACCGCTGTATGCTGCTTAGGATCCAATTTGATCTCTTCTGCCCGCTCCACTTTACAGAGCCGTCTTTCCATCATTTCCTCCGGCATATCACAATTTATATTCAAATCATGAAGCATTTTCGCCGTATTCAATTCCATATAATAATAATGTGCCGGGTAAATCCTGATTTCATTTTCATTTTTGTTTTCATTGACACATTCTTTCATAACCACTTTTTTCTCAATGCACAGATCCATCACATGCTTTTCTATATCGTCAATCTCCACTTCCAAAAGCGTTCTTGCACGACGTAAAAGTTCCTCCTGAGGAAGATAGATATGCCCTTCTCCTACTGCCTGCTTTGCAATGTATAAAACAGTCCGCTTTTAATCCGGTAATCGGAATCTGTATGGATTCCGATGCGTGCCGCAATCTCATCTGCGGTACGAAATCCGATCCCCTCAATATTATCCGCAAGTTCATACGGATTTTCTTCCATCACTTTGTATACACGCATACCATAATGATTATATATCTTTGCTGCCAATTTCGCAGAAATTCCATACTTTTGAAGATAGATCATTGCCTTTCGCAAATCCTTTTTATCTTCTAACTGTGATGAAATCTCTCTTGCTTTACGCTCGCTGATTCCTTTGATTTCGGCAAGACGCTCCGGTTCTTCTTCTATGATACGAAAAGTATCTTCTTTAAACTTCCTGACAATACGTCCCGCCAGAGCCGCCCCGATTCCTTTAACGGCTCCCGATCCAAGATACCGTTCTATGGATACGAGATCTTCCGGTTCTTTCACAACGTGAGACATTACCTTCAACTGATTTCCATACACACTATGAGTCACATACTCCCCCGTTATTTCCAACAGTTCCCCTTCTGTAATGTAATTAAAATTCCCCACACAGGTCACTTCTCCGTCATCATTTTCCAAATGAAACACTGTATATCCGTTTTCTGCATTCCGAAACACAATGTGACCTACATATCCCGTAACTTTTTCCACAGATCTTTCCTCTTTCCGTTATTGTTTTCCACAATATTTCGCTTTATATCCACATTATAACAGGGATGTGCCGTATTGCTCACATCCCTGCTCCTTCTCTCTCTTTGCCAAATCAGCTCTTCACGTCAGACTTCGCCCCGTCCGCTCATAAATTCAACAAATTGTCCTGTTCCGATCGCAACAACTTTCATCGGATCTTCCGCTGTCATCGTGTTAATGCCTGTCCTCTCCTCGATCAATTCCTCTAATCCGCGAAGCATAGAACCTCCGCCTGTCAAAACGATTCCACGGTCAAGTATATCTGCCGACAACTCCGGCGGAGTCTGCTCCAATACCGCTATCACAGCTTCAACAATCTGCCCGGTGGCTTCCCTCAAAGCCTCCTCTGTCTCCGAAGAAGTTACCGTAACAGTTTTCGGTAATCCTGTTACAAGGTTTCTTCCCCTAACCTCCATAGTCTCTTCCTCTACAAGAGGATATGTTGTTCCTATCTTTATCTTTATATCTTCCGCCGTTCTTTCACCGATCAGAAGATTATGTTTTTTACGCATATAACGGACGATTGCCTCATCAAAATCATCTCCCGCCACCTTAATCGATGTATTCACAACAGTGCCGCCCAGTGAGATTACCGCAATATCCGCAGTACCTCCGCCGATATCTACAATCATATTCCCACATGGCTTTGCAATATCAATTCCCGCGCCAATCGCGGCCGCTACAGGCTCTTCAATCAAGTGCACTTCCCGCGCACCTGCCGCATAAGTAGCCTCTTCTACCGCTTTCTTTTCCACTTCTGTGACACCACTGGGCACACAGATACTAATACGCGGTTTTTTGAATGTTCTCTTACCAAGCGACTTTCGGACAAAATATTTGATCATCTTTTCTGTCACTGTATAATCCGAAATCACGCCCTGCCTGAGAGGACGAACCGCAACGATATTCCCAGGCGTCCTTCCGAGCATCAGTCTCGCTTCTTCCCCGATCGCTTTGATTACATTCGTATCTCTGTCAAACGCGACAACTGATGGTTCTTTCAAAACGACTCCTTTGCCGCGGACATAGACAAGCACACTGGCTGTTCCCAGATCTATTCCGATATCTACCGACATATTCCATTCTCCCTTCTAAATCTTTATACTCTTTTCCCGCTGACATCTCCTCAAAAACGAAAATGTCTGTATCTCTCCCCAAACAGGTCTTATCATTCACATATTTCCAGACCGGATGATACCCCTGCATCCAATCTGCATTCTTTAGTATAATCGACTCAACAAAAAATGAAAACCCTTTTTTTTAATTACATGATACTTTTTACAACTTTTTTATAATTTTTATTGTAACAGTTCAGCCCTACAGTGTACGGAAAGCACAAAACATGCTCTCATGTTTTCGCTAACGGACATCTGTATGCGACAAGCGCACATTTATGAGCGAAACAGTGGCGCCGGCCACAATAAGCACACAGCGTGATTTTATGAATGGCGCAGACTGAACTGTTATTTTTTATAACTACAGTGTTTTCTACAGCATCTTCTTTATATACTTCCCTGTATAGGAATTTTCATTCTCTGCCACATCTTCCGGTGTTCCGTGTGCAACGACCGTACCACCGCGTTCTCCGCCTTCCGGACCGATATCAATAATGTAATCTGCTGTTTTTATAACATCCAGATTGTGTTCGATTACAATAACCGTATTTCCGTCATCTGTCAGACGCCGCAAGATCTCCGTCAATTTATGCACATCCGCAAAATGAAGTCCTGTCGTCGGCTCATCCAAAATATACACAGTTTTTCCTGTACTCCGTTTACTAAGTTCCGTTGCCAGCTTAATGCGCTGTGCTTCACCTCCGGACAATTCTGTAGAAGGCTGTCCGAGACGGATATAAGAAAGACCTACATCGTTCAATGTCTCTATCTTGCGCCTGATACTCGGAACATGAGCAAAAAATTCCAACGCCTCTTCCACTGTCATGTTGAGAATATCATAAATCGTTTTCCCTTTATATTTTACTTCCAAAGTCTCTCGATTATATCGCTTTCCCTTACAAACTTCACATGGAACATATACATCTGGTAAAAAGTGCATTTCGATTTTAAGAATGCCGTCTCCCGAGCACGCCTCGCAGCGTCCGCCTTTCACATTAAAACTAAACCGCCCTTTCTTATATCCGCGCGCTTTTGCATCCGGAGTTGCCGCAAACAAATCTCTTATCAGATCAAACACACCTGTATAGGTTGCCGGATTTGACCTTGGGGTTCGTCCGATCGGCGACTGATCGATATCAATCACCTTATCTACCTGATCTAACCCTTCTATTTTTTATGTTTTCCCGGAATTGTTCTCGCGCGATTCAAATCACGTGCAAGCCTTTTATACAAAATTTCATTTACAAGAGAGCTTTTTTCCCGAACCTGAAACTCCGGTAACACAAGTCATAACTCCAAGAGGAAATGACACATCGATATTTTTCAAGTTGTTTTCCCGGGCGCCGACCACCTTCAACCATCCCTTAGGCTGTCTGCGCTCTTGCGGAACCGGAATTTTGATCCTTCCCGATAAGTATGCGCCTGTAATCGAATTTTCATTTTTCATGATCTCTTTCGCATTTCCGACGGCAACAACCTCGCCTCCGTGTTCTCCCGCTCCCGGTCCTATATCTACAATATAATCCGCCTCCATCATTGTATCTTCGTCATGCTCTACGACTATCAGCGTATTTCCCAGATCACGAAGATGCTTTAATGTTGCAAGAAGCTTGTCATTATCCCGCTGATGAAGTCCTATACTTGGCTCATCCAAAATATATGCTACTCCCACAAGACCCGATCCGATCTGCGTTGCCAGACGTATTCTCTGCGCCTCACCGCCTGAAAGTGTTCCGGTAGCGCGGGCCAACGTCAAGTAATCAAGTCCCACATCCATAAGAAATTTGATCCGAGCTCTGATTTCTTTCAATCTGCCCTCCGATGAGCATCTGTGTTTCTCCTAATACAAGCTCTTCAAGAAAATTTTGCAATTTTCCGATAGACATCGACGTTACTTCTGCAATATTTTTTCTCCGACGGTTACCGCCAAAGCTCCCGGTTTCAGACGTTGCCCGTGGCATGCCGAACACGGAGTTATGTTCATAAATGTCTCATATTCGGCTTTCATCGTCTCCGAACCGGTTTCTTTATATCTGCGCTCTACGTTTTTAATCAACCCTTCAAACGCAACATCATAAACGCCTTCGCCTCTCTGGCCTTTATAAAATACTTTCACCTCTTTCCCGTTTGTGCCATGAAGAATAATATCATGAATCTTCTTCGGATATTTTTCAAACGGTGTGTCCAGATCAAATTGATACTCTCTGCACAGCGCCTGAAGTATCGCATGAGTAAAACTTGATTTGTCTGTACAAGACTGCCACCCTAATACCGCTATTGCACCTTCATTAATCGACAATGACGGATCCGG
>VOFI01000408.1_pt1 | contig 50001 bp, 60 predicted proteins | sample 5384131 | NCBI WGS metagenome assembly VOFI01 (sample SAMN12384728, study PRJNA508395) | human gut metagenome | isolation source: healthy gut H | host: Homo sapiens
AGCTCTTGCAGACAAGCTTGAGATAACTGTCATAGTGGTTCATCACACAAGAAAATGCAAAGACAGCGACCCGTTCAATATGATCTCAGGTTAGACAGGACTGAGCGGCTGTGTAGACGGAAGTATGGTTCTGATCGAAACAAAGAGTGGAAGTCGCAATGCTAAACTGTTCTGTGTCGGTCGTGACATTTAAGTTTGCATTTTGATAGTGACTTGAAAAAGTGGATAGTCACAGATGAGTTGTCCACTGGTCAAAGCAAAGACAACATTTTTCTTGCAGCGTTGTATGTTTATCTAAAAAGCACATTTCGTTTACAGGTACTGCGTCTGAACTTGTAAGCGAACTAAAAGAAGTCACGCAAGAACAATTCTATCCAAACAGAGTAACAAGAGATCTGGTTCGCAACGGTTACACGCTGAGAAAATACGGCAAACGCTCGAATGATGATTTTATTGATAAGGTAGAATTTATTGATAAAACGGCGTGATCGCTGGACTTTAAGGGAGGCTTGTGGTAGTGTCTGTTGTAACGCAGACACACCACAGCGTGCCTGCCGAATTTAAAGGAGGTCGATAAAATGAGAGCGTGGCTATACTACAGATTATCTCGTGACGAAGATGAGGAAATGAACAGCTTGCAAAATCAGCGGCAGATTTTAGTTGATTACGCTGAACAGAATGGTTATGAAATAGTTGGTGAAAGTTTTGATGACAACGTTTCGGGAATGACGTTCAACAGAAAAGGCTTAGGCAAACTTGAAATTGCTGTTGATGAAGGAAAGATCGATGTTGTTCTGGTCAATTAGGACGACACAGAACGCAGACTGAACTCTTCATTGATCACTTGCGACAGAACAATGTCAAGGTCTATTCTGTGACTGAGGGCATTGATTCCAGTAACGAGAATGACGATTTGATGATTGGATTCAAGCAGATCTTCAACGATTTTTATGCTAAGGACATCAGCAAAAAAAGTAAAAGCAGGTGTACGTCAAAAGCAGAAAGGAAAAGGTCTGATAGAGTCCTTACCCCTCGGTTACAAGCGTGACCGAAACACAAATACTGTTCTGGTAGACGATGAAACAGCTTGGATAGTACAGGAAGTATTCAAGCTATACGTTGACGGTTACGGCTTGACAACTATCGCAAGGACGATGAACGAGCGTGGAATAAAGTCTCCTGAATATTATCAAAGACGTAAGCTTGCAGATTGGAAACCGGACATTTCAAAAAATATCTGTGGGTTCAGACTTCAGTAAGGCGGATACTTACGAACGAGCTGTACATCGGAACGATGGTCAATCACAAAACTGTGACAAGTAAAATCTACAAGACAAAGACTTTTATTCCGCCTGAAGAGCAGTACCGTCACGAGAATTTTTGTGAACCGATCATTGATGAAACAACTTGGAAACAAGCTCAGTTCTTGCTGAAAGAGCGTTCGCAGATCAATCCCAATCATCGCTACGGTAAACAATACTGCACTCCGCATACAGTCCGTGAAAATCAACTTGATGAACTGGTCGAAGGTGAAATACTTAGACTGCGTGATATTATTCTTGCTGAAGGTGAAAGATACAATAAGATCATAAAAGACTGGTCAAAGAAAAAAGCCGCTGTATGAACGTCAGATACAGCAGCTCAATGATAGGATTTTATCACTCCGACAGCAAATTGAGGACTTAATAATCGAACGAATAAACGATCGTGAACACACGCAAGTTTTCAACAATATGATCACCAAACGTGAGGATGAAATAGCTAAACTTGATAAAAAGATATCAGATTTAAGAGAGTATGACAAAATCTGCAAGCAGAGAAAAGAACAGCTTAAAACACAACACAGATACTTGATGAAATCCTGTCCGAGGGTACGATTTCGGATATCAATCTAAGAATGTTAGTCAAGCGAATTTTCATTCATCAAAATGAAGATAAAAGTCTTGATATCAGATTCGAGATGAACGGAGAGTTTAATGGAACTGTCAGCGTGTTTATTGAGCCAACAGAAGAATTAGAAAGTGCATAGAAATTAAAACGAAATCCGCAGTATCGCCTGCGGATTTGTTCGTTACATATATGAATATATTAACCGACAGACGCATTAGCTATGGTAGTGCGTTTTAGCATAATATCAATTAAAAATTGTTCTTAGAGCCAGCGTGTCTGCCCATTTATTTTTACTGGAGCAAAAGAAAAAAAGCCCGATAAAATCGAGCTTTTCGTGGTGCGGATGACGGGACTTGAACCCACATGACCTTGCGATCACTAGCACCTGAAGCTAGCGCGTCTGCCAATTCCGCCACATCCGCATATAAAAATTTGAAACTTTTGCTCGGCTCAAATTCAAAAGCCGAGGTGGGTGCTAATCACACTAATCCACATTTATGATGAACCGAAAAGCAGCCAAGCAAATAAATTCACTATCGTTACGCTGCCTGAAGCCAGCGCGTCTGCCTATTCCGCCATATCCGCATATAAAAATTTGAAACTTCTTACTCGGCTCAAATCTAAAACCGAGGTGGGCTTTTCACAAACAGCTCCACATGATATATGAACAGGAAATCGGCAAGCAGATAAATCCACTGTCGTTACGCTGCCTGAAGCTAGCGCGTCTGCCAATTCCGCCACATCCGCATATAAAAATTTGAAACTTTTACTCGGCTCAAATTCAAAACCGAGGCGGGTGCTTATCACACTAATCCACATTTATGATGAACCAGAAAGCAGCCAAGCAAATAAATTCACTGTCGTTACGCTGCCTGAAGCTAGCGCGTCTGCCAATTCCGCCACATCCGCATATTTAACGTTGCTCAATGCAACGTATATATTATATCATATTACACGTACTTTGTCAATACTTTTTCGCAGTTTTTTCGTTAAAAACGCCAAAAAATAAAGCCTGACTAAAAAGTCAGGCTGATTTTTATATCGGAATCGTCACCCGTTTTTAAACTGCTCACTAAGAGCCTGATCACTCATGCCGAAAGTCACAAGCTTGCTGAAATACTTGTTCTTCATAAGCGCCTTGATAAGTATTACACCAACTATCGTTACGCATACAAATTCGCCTAAGGCTACCCAGCCCATGTTCACAAGAAGCGGCGTCTTGAAGACATACGTCAGTTCAAAGCCAACTATCACCGCATTTGATATCACCGGGAAAAGCGACGCAACTACAAGATTTACCTTGTTTCTCAGCAGATAGATAAGACCCGCTGCCACAACTGTAGCAAGCGTTCCAAATACTACGTCCACCATTCCGAGCGTACTGAACAGATTGACTATCAAACAACCTATAGAAAGCGAAATGATGTAATCCTTGTTGAAATAACAAAGTAGCTGTCCGTATGCAAGCGAGCTGCAAAGCATTGTTGCCACAACGTATATCGCTGCAATAAGTCCCATGTTTGTTAAACGACGTGCACTGAAAATTTCCATAAAAAAAATCTCCTTGTTTTTATTTGTGAGTGGTTGATCTAGGTTACACTCTATTTAATTGGAAAATAAAATAACATAAAAAGGCTGCCGCCGAAACGACAGCCCGTTTATTTACGTTAATTTAGCTATTGATTAAGCCTTGCCAACAGAGCCGAAGAGTTCCATCTTCTCCTTGACCTTAGCCTTGATAGCCTCGAAGCCAGGATTGAGAAGCTTTCTTGGGTCAAAGCCCTTGCCCTGAAGATCCTTGCCCTCTTCAATGTACTTTCTTGTAGCCTCCTGGAATGAAAGCTGGCACTCTGTGTTTACGTTGATCTTTGCAACGCCAAGTGAGATTGCCTTCTTGATCATGTCATCAGGAATACCTGTACCGCCGTGAAGTACCAGTGCATATCGCCAACCTTTTCCTTGATAGCAGCAAGTGTCTCGAATGAAAGACCTGGTACCAGTTTGCTGGATACTTACCGTGAATGTTACCGATACCAGCTGCGAGCATTGTAACACCGAGATCAGCGATTGTCTTGCACTCGTCTGGATCTGCGCACTCGCCCATACCTACAACGCCGTCCTCTTCGCCGCCGATAGAACCAACTTCGCACTCGATAGAAAGACCAAGCTGATCTGCAACGTGAACGAGTTCAGTTGACTTAGCAAGGTTCTCATCAAATGGATAGTGTGAACCGTCGAACATGATAGATGAGAAGCCAGCCTTTACGCACTTGTAGCAGCCCTCATATGTTCCGTGGTCAAGATGAAGTGCAACAGGTACTGTGATACCAAGCTCTTCGTCCATTGCCTTAACCATAGCAGCAACTGTCTTAAAGCCTGTCATGTACTTGCCTGCGCCCTCAGACACACCAAGAATTACAGGTGACTGCAGTTCCTGAGCAGTGAGAAGGATAGCCTTTGTCCACTCAAGGTTGTTAATATTGAACTGACCTACAGCATACTTGCCTGCAAGTGCCTTTGTCATCATTTCCTTAGCTGAAACTAACATTTTTTAACGACCTCCGTTATTTTAAATTTTCCTTTATTATTATACAACATTACTCCGCTAATTGCAATAGCGTGACATTAATTTAACAATTATGTAACATTTAAACCTCGTACATCTCGATGACCTTCTGAGCCACCTCGATCTTTGTGCATCTCTTATCCATAGCCTGCTTTTCAAGATATTTATGAGCCTGCTGTTCTGTAAAGCCAAGATACTGCATAAGTGAGCACTTTGCTCTGTTTATCGTTCTTATCTCTTCAAGCTTTTTGTGCAGTTTCAGGTTCTCAGACCTTATGCCCAGCATTCTTTTTCTTGCGGCACTGACAAATTTCATTGAACGGTAAAAATACTGTCTGCCTAGTGGCTTTGGTATCACCATTACGCCGAAATCTTCCAGTTTATCCGCAAGGATATCCGCATTTTCCGACTTTGCGATAGCCACACAGCTTGCGTCAGTTGAGGTGCAGACTATCTCCGCAAGCTCGTTGCCATATTCGTCTGACAATGGACAGTTTATCACGACACAGTCATAACTGCCTGACCCTACCGCACGCCTTGTTTCAAGACCCGTTGCGGCTATAGAAGTCTTGCAGGTGGGAAAGGTTTCTTTTAACAGACTCACAAGCATAGCTGTTGCCTTGTCATTGCTCGAAGCCACAAGTATCCTGTCCATTTCCCCACCTCCTTTTTTTAGCTTTCTCTGACATTACAGATGATAAAAATATCTGGCTGTTTCAAACTGCTCCTTATCGGCAGCTCTCTCATATTCTATGATAAGCTCCTTTTCTATTGCGATAAAACGCTCCAACATATGCTCAGGAAGCCTATCCGCAAGAAACTCGCTCTTTTCAGCACGTTCCACTGCCTCTTTCAAAGACTGCGGAAGTGTTTCAAGCTGCAAGCTCGCTTTCATCTGCCGAGCCTATATTGAAATTAAAAGGTTTTGGAAGTTCTTCCTTATTTATAACTCCGTCTATGCAGGCATAAATAAGCAGACCCATAGCAAAGTAAGGATTACAGGTGTTGTCTGCTGAACGGAGTATTATACCATTCTCATCTGTATCAGCAAGCGGTGCACGAAGAAGCTGTGCATAATTTTCATGTGACCATGAAATGTACTTAGGTGCAAGCAGACTGCCAAAACGTTTGTATGAATTTGTAGTGGTGTTTAGAAACAGCGTCATATCGCCAACGTTTTTCAGTATTCCTGCTATCATGCGCTCAGCCTCTTTGGAAAGTCCGCCAAGCTGAGGTTTGAAAACATTTTCCGTGCCTTTCATGCACATGAGCATTATATGCAGACCAGATCCGCAGTTGTCGACGATAGGCTTTGGCATGAACGTTGCGTAAAGCCCATTTCTGTCAGCCACAGATTTTACAACGTTCTTGAACGTCACAAGATTATCGGCGGCTTTCAGTGCGTTTGAATACTGAAAATCTATCTCGTTCTGACCGGACCGGTTTCATGTCTTGAGCTTTCTGGGAAAATATCCATTTGCTCAAGTGTCAGGCATATGTCACGTCTGAGGTTTTCTCCCCTGTCAACAGGCGCAGCGTCACAATAGCCTGCATAATCGTGAGGACGCTTTGTAGGCATATCAGTATCGTCCTTTTCAAAGCAGTAAAACTCGCATGAAGTACCTATCTGGAAGTTATATCCCTTACCCTTCGCATATGCGATAGCAGTTTTGAGGAAGAACCTGCCGTCGCCCTCAAAAGCCGTTCCGTCAGGATATTTCAGATGGCAGAAAAATCTTACTACCCTGCCGTGCTGCGGTCGCCATGGAAGAAGCGCCAGCGTATCAGGGTCAGGGAAAAGTCTAAGGTCTGAAGCAGTCACATTCAAAAAGCCACCGAGCTTTGAAGCGTCAAAGATAAGTCCCTCTCTGAATATTTTCGGCAGCTCGCCTGCTATAACAGAGATAGTCTTTAGCGAACCGAATATATCGCAGAACATGAGCTTTACGAACTTTACGTCGTCTTCTTCAACGAACTGCAAAACCTCTTTTCTCTGTGTATTTCATAATAAATCCTCCGTAATGATACTGTTCAGAAAAGTTTTCCGTTCCTTACTTATAATTATATCTGAACAGCCAATTCTGTAAAACCGAGCAGTTATAAAGATTTTGTTACTTTTTTTTACCTTGCGTTATTTGTCGATACCCTCCAGCCAAAGCTTTGCCACAGCGTCAGACGGTATTCTCCAATCTCCTCTCGGTGACAGGGTAACAGAACCGATCTTTGCGCCGTCAGGCAGGCAGGAGCGTTTGAACTGCTGTGAGAAAAATCTGCGATAGAATGTTTTGAGCCACTTGTCTATGACCTCGTCAGGATAATCCCCCTCAAAGGCATATTTCGCAAGCCTTTTCACCTTTGACGGCTCAAAGCCCCAGCGTATGCCATAGTAAAGGAAGAAGTCATGAAGCTCATACGGACCGACAAGGTCTTCTGTTTTCTGTCGTACATGGACATATGGTCGCCGTTGTAGGTCGCCCAGCCGAGAGCAAGCTCGCTCAGGTCGCCTGTGCCAACCACCATTCCGCTCACCTGATTTGCGATATTCATAAGCACCTTTGTGCGCTCTCTCGCCTGACCATTCTCGAACACAACGCTGTGATCATTGAAATCATGACCAATATCTTCAAAGTGCTGTAAAACTGCTTTTGAGATATCCACCTCTCTGAACGTTACCCCCAAAGCGTCGCAAAGTATCTCCGCATTGGAGCGTGTGCGCTTTGTTGTGCCAAAGCATGGCATAGTCACCGCAACGATATCAGTATGAGGACGTTTCAGCAAGTCCATTGCCATTACACATACAAGCAGTGCAAGCGTAGAATCAAGTCCCCCTGAAATGCCAATGACCACAGTTTTGGAATGTGTGTGTGCGATACCCTTCATAAGTCCATGGGATTGCATTTGCAAAATAATGTGACAGCGCTCGTTTCTCTCCGCCTGATTTGACGGGATAAAAGGCGTTTTGGCAAACTTTCTTGTTAAAGCTGTTTCGCCCATTTCAAGGCTGAATCTTTCACGGGAGATGTTGTCCTTATCCAAAAAGCCGCTGTCTTTGGAAGAATAGTCCCACTCTGCGCTTGCAGGATAGGTGGAAATTTTTCTTCGCTCAAATGCAAGCTTTTTAAAATCTATTTCCGATATGGTAATGCCATTTTCAAAAAGCCTGCTCTCTGCAAGTATGGAGCCGTTTTCCGCAATGATATTGTGACCTGAAAAGACCATATCCTGCGTTGACTCGCCGTCACCTGCAGAACAATAGATATACCCTGCCACAAGCCTTGCGGACTGGTTTGAAACAAGCTGTCTGCGGTATGAGTCCTTGCCGATAACTTCATCGCTTGCAGACAGATTGCATATAAGGGTAGCCCCTGCCTTAGCAAGATAATTTGAAACAGGGTCAGCCACCCACAAGTCCTCGCAAAGTTCAAAGCCCACCACAAGCTCAGGTATCTCTTCACATACGAAAACGGTCTGTTCCATAGGCGGTATAAATTCAAGCTGTCCGTACTCTCTCAGATCAATGGCAGCACATTCGCCTCTGTATGGTGCAAAATGTCTTGCCTCATAAAATTCGTTATAGTTCGGCAGATGCGTTTTAGGTACAAAGGCACGCACCTCGCCGTCCTGTATAACAGCCGCACAGTTATAAAGCTTGCCGTTTGCTCTCACAGGCACGCCCACAGCCACAAGCATATCGCTGTCAGCAGTAGTCTTTGCTATCTTTACAACACCTTCCATTGCCTTGTCAAGCAAAGCGTTCTGAAAGAACAAGTCCTGACAGGTATAGCCTGTTATACAAAGTTCAGGGAACACAGCGACCTTTACGCCCTCTTCCCTGCACTTTTCAAGCTGACTGATTGTTTTATCCACATTGAAGTCAACGTCTGCCACCTGTATCTCAGGGGTGCAGGCGGCGACCTTTATAAAACCGTCTTTCATAAAAATAAGCTCCTTACAAGAAATTATCATTGTTATCATTATACCATTTTTTATAGGTATAAGTCAATGATTTTTACAGTATAGCAAAACTATTTTAGAACGATACTAGACAATCGGGCACTAATGTGTTAAAATTGAGATATCACATCAAAGGGGAACGCCATATGAACAAACTGTGGGATAAGTTTCTTTTAGGCCTTTAGCTGCTGTGCATTCATGCTCGCAGAGGGAACAGATCCGTCAAACATCACCACATTGCTATTGGCTGTCATATGCTCCGCTATCTTGCAAATAAAACCAAGCTCTGCCGTTGCATACCTTTCAGTTATTACGTACAGCTCACTTTGCATTTTCAGTAAAGAAGCTTTTGATACTCGCCCCTTTGGTGCTTTATGATGCTTTCTGTACAAAATTTTACCCTGCTATGGTCTTAACATTCATAGGCGTACTTGCAAATATATTCACTCTGGGAAAAGACATCTTCCCACTTGTCGCTCTTTTTTTTTTTGGTAAGCTTCACAATTTCAACCCACAGCGTTCTGAACGAAAAGCTGACAAAGATGCTCATAAATACTCGTGACAATTCAAAAGAACTTACCACCCAGCTTGTAGAAAAAACAAAGCCATGCAGAGAAATCAAGACTACGAGATATATCTTGCCACGCTGAAAGAGCGTAACCGCATTGCAAGGGAGATACACGATAACGTGGGACATATGCTCACAAGGTCTATTTTACAGCTTGGTGCGCTTTCGGTCATAAACAAAGATGAAACTGTCGGTGAAGCCATCAACGACCTGAGCGGCACGCTGAACACCGCTATGACGAGCATACGAAGCAGTGTTCATGATCTTCATGACGATTCTATCGCACTAAAGCCTGCTGTTGAAGACTGCATAAGACCTCTGAAAGACAGATTTGCAGTAAGCTGTGATTATGACTTTTCCGAAAGAATGTCACGAGATGTGAAGTTTTGCTTTATTGGCGTTATAAAAGAAGCACTTTCCAATACTGCAAAGCACAGCGACGGTGACAGCATAAAAATAATCATTCGTGAACACCCTGCTCTTTATCAGCTTAGTATCGCAGACAACGGAAGCTGTCCCGAAAAAGATAGACGAAAGCGGCATGGGGCTTGCCAATATGCGTGAGCGTGCGGCTTCTTTAAATGGAAACATAAACATCACATCGGGCAGCAAGGGATTCCACATTTTTTTCTGTCTGTGCCGAAACAAAACCTGACTGAACGGAGGTCTTGACATGAACATTGTTATAATAGATGATGACAAGCTTGTGGCGGTGTCGCTGAAAACCATTTTGGAAAGCACAGGCAGTGTGAAAGTTCTTGCCATGGGAGCTGCGGTGAGGAAGCCATAGAGCTTTATTCTCTTCTCAAGCCTGATGTGAAAGCATATGCCCTGCCCGACTGAGGAACGCAGGACAGGCAGACCAAGATATGATGAAAAAACTTTGCTAAAAAGTAATACTGTTCGCATTCATGGAAAATGGCTATGAATCATTAAGAAAAAAGAAAAGCTGTGCAAAACAGATATCCGCTTTATGTGGTTATTACAGGACGAACTGCCGCCAAGCCATATGACGATAGACAATTTTATGAACAATGTGCTTAACGGAAAAATAGAAGAGATATTCGCTGACATCAATGCTTACATATTTGAACAAGAAAACGTAGATATGGATCATGTGTACATAGACGGAACAAAGATCACAGCCAACGCCAACAAATACAGCTGGGTATGGAAAAAGAGCTGCGAGAAAAATCGCGTGAAAGTATTTGCAAAGATAACAGAACTGTTAAGTGAGATAAATAAAAGAATAGCCGCATTTGGTGTGAAATTTGGAGTTCGCGAGCGGTTTTGATCCTTCTTCTGCTGTCAGGGGACGTGGACATCATAAAACTCCAGAACAGCGATATTATGATAAGCTTACAAGTTATATTGCGAGACTAAAAAAGTATGCAGAGCACATAAAAATATGCGGCAATGAACGAAACAGTTATTCCAAAACAGACCATGATGCAACATTTATGCGTATGAAAAAAGACTATATGGGAAACGATCAACTGCTCCCAGGTTACAACATACAATTTGGCGTTTGCGATGAGTATATCGCCGTATATGACGTAAAGCAGTATGCCTCGGATATGGATTGCTTCAAGCCGCTTATGGAAAAATTCCACAGAATATATGGAAAGTATCCAGAATATTAAATACCATAATGATCCATACAGAGCAGTGAATTTCCGCATAGATGAAAATGGTGATTTGGTGTGTCCTAACAACAAAAAATTCCATTACGTTTACAGCAGACCCATAAAGGGAAACAAATATGGGAGAACAGAAGAATTCTATCAGTGTGAAGAATGTGCAAACTGTTCTCATAAAGAAAAGTGCTGCAAATGCAAGGGAAATCGCATAGTTCGCATAAATGAAGAATTGACTGCATTTCACAAAGAAGTTTTGGACAATCTTAATTGTATTCATGGAGCGCTTCTCAGAATGAACAGAAGCATTCAATCTGAAGGTGCAAATGGTATCATCAAGTGGAATCGGTCATACACAAGAGCCAGAAGACGTGGCTTAAATGCCATGAATTTAGAAATTGCGATGATTTGCTGTGGTTTTAATCTGCATAAATTTCACTTGAAGAAGATCGCAATCAGAAAAGCAGCCTGAAAAAGATATTTTTCAACATTTTAATAATCGGCAAAAAGCGCTGTATTTCTGCCGGTGTGTTTGCTATACCCTTTTTTCAAGATTAGATAGTTCTTTTTTGCTGTGTGATATATTAAAGCCCGTGGGCTTCCATATTGAGGGAATCCACGGGCTTTGTTGCGCTTTTTTTTACAGCGCCTTTTTGTTATTATTACATTTTAGCTCTTTCCTTAGCTCTCTGTGAGTTGCTCAGAATACGCTTTCTTATTCTTATGCTCTTTGGTGTTACTTCAAGAAGCTCATCATCAGCGAGAAACTCAAGTGAATCCTCAAGGCTGAGATTTCTTGGCGGAACAAGTCTGAGCGCGTCATCAGAACCGCTTGCACGAGTATTTGTAAGGTGCTTCTTCTTGCAGACATTTACAACAAGGTCTTCCTGCTTTGGTGAAGCGCCAACTATCATTCCCTCATATACAGGTGTGCCTGCTGTGATGAACAGCTCGCCTCTCTCCTGTGCGTTGTAAAGACCGTATGTTACAGCCTCGCCTGTTTCAAACGCAACAAGTGAGCCTGTTGCTCTCTTTGGTATCTCGCCCTTATATGGCTCGTAGTCATGGAATACAGAACTCATGATACCCTCGCCCTTTGTGTCTGTAAGGAACTCGCTCTTGTATCCGAAAAGTCCTCTTGCAGGGATAAGAAATTCAAGTCTCATTCTGCTTCCAACAGGTGCCATTTCCTGAAGCTCGCCCTTTCTTGCACCTATCTTCTCCATAACAGAACCTACGCAGTTCTCAGGAACGTCAATAACAAGACTTTCGATAGGTTCGCAAAGCTTGCCCTCTATCTCCTTGAACAGAACGTGCGGTGTTGAAACGCTAAGCTCATAGCCCTCACGACGCATATTCTCGATAAGGATAGAAAGGTGCATTTCGCCACGTCCTGCAACCTTGAATGCGTCTGTGCTGTCTGTTTCAGAAACTCTCAGTGAAACGTCCTTAAGAAGTTCCTTGAAAAGTCTGTCTCTCAGGTGACGGCTCGTTACGAACTTGCCCTCTCTGCCTGCAAACGGCGAATTATTTACGGAGAATGTCATTTCAACTGTAGGCTCGGATATCTTTACAAAAGGAACAGCCTCAAAGTTGCCGAAGTCGCAGATAGTGTCACCGATAGTGATGTTCTCGATACCGCTGATACAAACGATGTCGCCAGCCTTTGCACTCTGGCATGGAACTCTGTTAAGTCCCTCTATCTGATACATTGTAACTATCTTGCCACGATATTCCTTCTTAGTCTGATGATAGTCGCCGATAGTAACGTCCTGATTAACTTTCATTTCGCCACGCTCTATACGGCCGATAGCTATTCTTCCTACATACTCGTTGTAGTCGATAGCGGAAACAAGATACTGCATTGGACCCTCAGTATCTACCTCAGGTGCAGGGATATAGCTGAGTATCTCGTCAAAGAGAGGTATCATATCCTTGCCCTCTTCATCAGGTGAGTGAGTAGCTGTACCTGCTCTGCCTGAGCAATAAAGGATAGGGCTGTCAAGCTGCTCGTCAGTAGCGTCAAGATCCATGAGAAGCTCGAGAACTTCGTCGCCTACCTCGTTAAGACGAGCGTCAGGTCTGTCTATCTTGTTGATAACGATGATTATTTTATGACCAAGCTCAGGTGCTTCCTGAAGCACAAATCTTGTCTGTGGCATTGGACCCTCGGCTGCGTCCACAAGCAGTATAACAACCATTTTAAGAACACGCTCTTCACCACCGAAATCAGCACTGGGGTGTCGATAACGGTTATCTTAACGTCCTTATACTTGATAGAAGTACAAGGATAGTGATTCCTCTCTCACGCTCGATATCGTTTGAGTCCATGACTCTTTCTTCTACACCTGATTTTCTCTGAAAGTACCGCTCTGCTTGAGCATCTGGTCTACAAGGGTAGTCTTACCGTGGTCAACGTGGGCAATAATAGCAACATTTCTTAAATCTTCTCTAATCATACATCCTCCGATTTATCAAGACACAGCAAAGCGAATGCTTTCTGTAACGATTTGCTTAATATATTTCGCAAAAATTATAAACAATAAAAATTATAAATATATTTTCTCCCATCAAAGGAAAGAAAATCGTAATTTTTCACAAAAAGCCTATAAAACACAAAAGCACCTTGCGAAATTTTCCGCAAGGTAACTTTCCTAATTGAGAATTATAGCACATTTTTGCCGATTTGTCAAGAAAAAAGTATCATTCACAGGTTACGCCTTGTACGGTGTGTCTTAGATTAAATGATTTATGTTTTTGGCTGTTTTACACAATATTGCACCGCTAATATTTTACACAAAAATAATTGAAATCATGGCATAAAAGTTGTATAATATCAATAATCAAAGATATAACTTTGATAACAGAGATCATATATTTGAAAGGCGGAATAATCAAATGGCTAACAGAATGATACTTAATGAAACTTCATATTTCGGTGCAGGCTCGATCAGCGAGATAGTTACAGAGGCAAAGAAGAGGGCTTTTAAAAAGGCTCTTGTTGTAACAGACCCTGACCTTATCAAATTTAACGTTGCAAAGAACGTTACAGATCTTTTGGAGAAAGCAGGACTTGCTTATGATATATTCTCTCAGGTAAAGGCTAACCCTACTGTAAAGGTAGTAAAGGCTGGTATCGAAGCTTTCAAGGCAGCAGGTGCTGACTATCTTATCGCTATCGGCGGCGGCTCATCAATGGACACTGCAAAGGCTATCGGTATCATCATAAACAACCCTGAGTATGCTGACGTTACTTCTCTTGAGGGCGCTATCGACACAAAGAATCCTTGCGTTCCTATAATCGCAGTTCCTACAACAGCAGGCACAGCCGCAGAGGTAACTATCAACTATGTTATCACAGACGAGGAGAAGAAGAGAAAGTTCGTTTGCGTTGACCCTCATGATATCCCGGTAGTTGCTATAATCGACGCAAAGATGATGTCATCAATGCCTAAGGGACTTACAGCTTCAACAGGTATGGACGCTCTTACACACGCTATCGAGGGCTACACAACACTTGGCGCTTGGGAGCTTACAGACATGATGCACCTTAAAGCAATAGAGATAATCTCACGTTCACTGAGAAAGGCTGTTGAGAATGACCCACAGGGCAGAGAAGATATGGCTCTCGGTCAGTATATCGCAGGCATGGGCTTCTCAAACGTTGGTCTTGGCGTTGTTCACGGCATGGCTCACCCGCTCGGTGCATTCTATGACACACCTCATGGTATCGCAAATGCAGTTCTTCTTCCGTATGTAATGGAGTACAACGCTGAATACACAGGCGAAAAGTTCAAGTACATCGCAGAAGCAATGGGCATTGACACAACAGGCATGAGCCAGGCTGAATACAGAGCAGCCGCAGTAAACGCAGTTAAGCAGCTTTCAAAGGACGTTGGAATCCCTGAGAAGCTCCACGAGATAGGCGTTAAGGAAGAGGATCTTCAGGCTTTGAGCGAATCTGCATTCGCAGACGTATGCACAGGAGGAAATCCAAGACCTTGCACAGTTGAGTCTATCCTCGGCATTTATAAGACAGCATTCTAATTCAAAAATCTTTTATCTGCCCTCGGTTTTCGGGGGCAGATTTTTATTGCCCGAAAAGAATATTTATGGTATAATACATTTAAAGTGAGTTTTAAGTTCATAGGTTATCATATATCGTAAGATATTATACTGACTTATAGGGAGGAATTTTAATGAGATTACTTGCTGAGGACGAGGTGGAGCTTGCAAATGCGCTTTCGGCAGTGCTTAAACACAAAAACTATTCTGTTGACGCTGTTTACAACGGCATCGACGCATACAACTATGCAATTGCACAGGATTATGACGGCATAATACTTGACATTATGATGCCTGGTATGGACGGCATACAGGTGCTTACAAAACTCCGTGAAAAGGGTATCGACTCCCCTGTTCTGCTGCTCACTGCAAAGTCTGATATTGACGATAGGATAACCGGACTTGATTCAGGTGCTGACGATTATCTTACAAAGCCCTTTGCAATGGGCGAGCTTCTTGCGAGAATAAGGGCAATGACACGCCGCCGCACTGAGTTTGCACCCTCTACCCTTACTTTCGGAAACGTTTCTCTCAACAGACAGAGCTTTGAGCTTTCAGGTCCTAACGGCTCTCAGAAGCTTGGCAACAAAGAGTTTCAAATGATAGAAGCCCTTATGCTAAATCACGGTACGCTTATTTTATCGGTGCAGATATCGAGATAAAAAGCCACAAGGGGCGTGGGCTACACACTAGAGGAAAAGCATAATGATTAAGCGTTTACAGCGGAAATTCGTTGTTATCGCCGCTGTGTGCCTTCTTATCGTAGAGTTTGCCATAATAAGCGGCATAAATGGAGTGAATATCTATCAGACCAACAAGAATGCAGACGATCTGCTGAACATAATAATCGAAAATGACGGCAGATTTCCTGAGTTCGACCCCAAGGGCATGAAGCATGACAAGCCGCAGGATAATTCAGACAGCGCCTCTCCCCTGAGAGCAAAAAGCCTGATAAGCACAGAGGCTTTAACGAGGAAACTAAGTATCAGACAAGATATTTTGTTGTATACGCCGACAGCAATGGCGAAATAACCAAGGTAGATACAGGACACGTTGCGGCGGTGTCAAGTGCGCAGGCCATAGAATACGGTGAAAGCGTTCTTGACAGCGGCAAGACTTCAGGCACGTCAGGAAACTACCGCTACAAAACAGGCGACACTGACAAAGGCAAGATAATAGTTTTCATGGACTGCCGCAGTGACAGCACAACCAAAAATCGCTTTTTGCTGGTGTCGTGCGCTATAGGTGCGGCAGGATATATACTTGTATGTCTGCTTATCATAATCTTCTCAAAACGTGCCATAAGACCTGTTGTGGAAAGCTTTGAAAAGCAAAAGCAGTTCATCACCGACGCAGGGCATGAGATAAAAACACCGCTGGCCATAATCTCCGCAAACACGGAAGTTCTTGAAATAGTGTCAGAGCCAAACCAGTGGACGGTGAGCATAAAAAATCAGATAACAAGGCTCAACGGTCTGTTGAAAGAGCTTTTAAGCCTTGCAAAAATGGAGGAGGAAAAGCCTGCTCTTACCATGGCTGATTTCAATATCTCTGACGCTGTTTATGACGCCGCTTCGCCTTTTACTACCCTTGCGGAAACAAAGGGCAAAAACTCACCATTGATGTTGCCAACGGGCTTTCCTATCACGGCGACGAGGGTGCGATAAGACAGCTTGTTTCTATCCTCACGGAAAATGCAGTAAAATACGCTGACGAGGGTGGCGAAATAATAGTAAAGCTTTTCACCTCTCACAATGGCAAGGAAACTGACCTAGAAGTTTCAAACACCTGCAAAGAACCACCGCAAGGCGACCTAACAAAACTTTTTGACAGATTTTATCGTGACGACAGCTCACGTTCTCGGTCAAATGGAGAGAAAAAAGGCGGCTACGGCATTGGGCTTTCTATTGCACAGGCAATAGTCAGGTCGCACAAAAGCAAGATATCATGCAAAGCCGAAAACGGCATGATGATATTTACAGCACAGCTTAAATAACTGCAAAGCAGAGTTGGTCACCAGCCGCTCTGCTTTTTTTATAAGACATTTGTCACATGAAGATGTGACTTTGCTCACTAGCTTTTTGGCGGATAGTATTGTATAATGATAATACAAACTAAGGGAGGTTTTTCTTATGGCTGAAACTGTAGTAAAATAGACAATCTGGTAAAAAGATACAAGGAACTTATTGCTCTTGACCACTTTGATCTTGAAATAAAAAAGGCGAGGTCTTCGGACTTCTCGGTCCTAACGGTTCGGGTAAGACCACCACGATAAACTGCCTGCTCTCACTGTTGGCATACGATAAAGGGCGACATCGAGATATTCGGTGAAAAAATGTCCCCTGTGAACTATGGGGTAAAAAAGCGTATTGGCGTTATAATGCAGAATGTTGCGGTTTTTGACGAGCTGACTGTGTATGAGAACATTGACTATTTTTGTGGGCTTTACATCACCGACAAAGCCACACGAAAGAAATATGTTGACGATGCCATAGCTTTTGTGGGGCTTGAGGACTTCGTGAAGTTCCACCCTAAAAAGCTTCAGGCGGTCTGCTCAGACGACTTAACATTGCCTGTGGTATCGCACACAAGCCTGAGCTTATCATACTCGACGAGCCGACAGTTGCTGTTGACCCACAATCAAGAAACAAGATACTGGAGGGCATTTTACAGCTCAACCGTGAGGGTGCGACTATAATTTACACCTCCCACTACATGGAGGAAGTCGAGCAGATATGCACCCGTATCGCCATAATGGATAAGGGCAGTAAAATAGCCGAGGGTACTACAGAGGAACTCAAACGCATGATAAAGAACACCGAAACTATCACCGCCGAGATACTCCAGCTTCCTGAAAACGTCCGTGAACAAATAGAAGCTTTGGAACACGTTTATAATGTTTCCTATGCCGACAACAAGCTCGTTGCACGCTGTACTGGCGGACGGCACAATCTTATTGAGATACTGAAAATATTGCAGGAAAATCAGGTGGGCTTCGGCAGCGTTTATTCTGAGCAGCCTACCCTCAATGACGTTTTCCTTGAAATAACCGGCAAAGCTCTCAGGGATAAGGAGTGATAGAATGTTCTCACACATATTCAAATACGAATTTAAAAGCTGTCTGCGTCAAAAGCCATACTCTTCTGGCTCATAGCCTTTCCTATAATACTGGGTTGCTTTTTTAAGATGGCGTTTTCAGGAATATACGAAAAAAAAGATGTTGTATTCAATGCTATACCTGTTGCGGTGACAAATATAGAAGAAAACGATATCCTTAAGCAGGTGCTTGAACAGATATCAGATAGTGATGACGCTCTTTTCAAGGTGACGTATACGGATATTGACAAGGCAGAAGAAATGCTTAAAAGCGAAGATATAAAAGGCATTATAAAGGCTTCCGACCTCTCCCTTGAGTTTGGCTCAACAGGTATCCAGCAGACCATTGTAAAGGCTTTCATACAGCAATACAAAACGCAGGAAAAGATAATAACTGACACTGCAAAGAACGCTCCGCAAAAGCTTGATAAGGTCATAGCTTCCATTTACAGTTTTTCTATAATCTCCTTGCCATGACGGCACTTTTCGGCTCGATGTCAGGTCTGTTCGTGGCACAGGAAAATCAGGGCGACCTGTCTGCACTTGGCGCAAGACGTTGCTGTTCTCCAGTGAACAAGCTTACAAGCATAACGGCAACGCTCCTTGCTTTTCATGTGGTGGAAATGATATGCATGGTGATATCGGTGACGTTCCTGAGATTTGTGCTTAAAGTGGATTTCGGCAGTAAGCTCCCCCTTGTTTACCTTGCCGCAGTGCTAGGCGGAATAATGGGAATATCCATGGGATTTTTCGTTGGCTCTTTCCGCATAAAAAGAGGGTTTAAAATGTCTGTAGTCATGGCGGTATCAATGACCTGCTGTTTCTTCAGCGGTCTTATGTCAAACACCATGAAAGGCACTGTTGCAGAGCATTGCCCGATATTCAATGAAATAAACCCTGCCGCAGTTATCTCAGACAGCTTCTATTGTCTTAATCTCTACGATGACTACAGGCGGTTCACAGTGAAGATAATTTCAATGGCGATATACACAGTGCTGTTCACCCTTGGTGGATATGTTCTTACAAGGAGGCGTAAATATGCAAGTCTTTAAGACCTTTATGAAAATACTCAAAACAAGGCTTACGTCTGCTATATTATATCTCGTCATATTTATGGTCATAGCAGTAATAATGGCGGATACTGCAAAAGATAACAATGGCTATGAGGACTATAAAATGTCCATATCTGTCATTGACCGTGACAACAGTGCCGAAAGCAAGCGTTTGCAGGACTTTATATTCAGCGGCAACAAAAAAAGGTGGAGCTTGCAGATGATGAAGACGAGGTCATCGACGCCGTTTATTATCAGCGTGCCAACTATGTTCTGTATATAAACAAGGGCTTTGGCGACAAGATAAACGCAGGGGATTTTGACGGACTTTTTGAGAATTTCAAAATGCCCTCCAGCTACGGCGGACAGCTTTTTGAAAGCAGGCTTGACGGCTATCTTTCAAGCGTAAAGGCATACATGGCGGCAGGCGAAAGCACAGAAAACGCCATGGAGCTTGCCCAAACGGCAGTTTCTCAGCAAGTAAAGGCGGAGCTAAAAAACTTTAACAACAAGGGCGGAACAGGTATGCCGGCAATATTCGGCTACTATTTTCAGTATCTTGCATACGTTATGCTTTCCATGCTCATTGTTACCCTTTGCCCCGTTATACTGACGCTAAACAGAAAGGGCGTTCGTGAACGCACAATGTGTTCAAGCCTGACGTCAGCAAACTATAGCAGACAGACGGCTCTTGGGGCAAGTATCTTGGTGTTTAGCATATGGCTTTTGTTTATGATAGTCGCAATAATTTGGGGCAAAACGCTCAGCGTGAAATTCTGGCTCGCCTGCCTTCACAGCTTTGTATATATCATTGCCGCCGCAGGCATAGCAATGATAATAGCGCAATTGACCTGAGCGACAACGGCATAAATGCTATATCGAACATAATCGGTCTTGGCATGAGCTTTCTTTGCGGAGTTTTCGTGCCGCAGGAATTGCTCACAGGAGGCGTTCTTGCAGTGGGAAGATTGTTCCCTGCATACTGGTACACCAAAGCCAACAATATGCTTTTCGGCATGAGCGGTGGAGTATTCAGCACAAAGGAATATCTTATCTGCATTGGTATCGAAGCACTGTTTGCGATAGCGTTTTTTGCTGTGGCTGCTCTGCTTGTTAAGCAAAAGCGTGAGGGTGATGTAAATTCCCTTGCATAAGTTGACAATAATATGGCTGTGTGTTATACTCTTATTGTTACGGAGCTGACACGCAGCCTTTTTGCGTCAGCTAAAGAAGATCATAGATGAAAAAAAAGAGGAAAAAGTATGGATAGATTACAGCTTGACAAAAATGCAAAGCTCACAGGCAGAGTATCTTTCAAAGACGAGGTAATGTGGCTCGGTCTTTCAGGAAGCGGTGCGTCATTCACATTTGACGGCACAAAGCTTGTTTTGAAGCTCAAAGGCGACAATATCGCAGTGGGCGATAATCCTATCGACTATGCAGGGATAGCCGTTTATGTTGACGGCAAGAGAGTAGTTGACGAGATGATCGACTGTGCAGAAAAAGAGATCACGGTAATAGACCGCACGGAAAACGCTCAGTCAGTTGTGGAGATAATAAAGCTTTCAGAATCTCCAATGTCAGCAGTTGGCGTTGAGGCTTTCGCCGAGGGCAGTGCTGAGGCTTTGCCTGAAAAACCGCTTAAAATAGAATTTATCGGCGACTCTATAACCTGTGGCTATGGTGTTGATGATGAGGACGAAAACCACCAGTTCACCACCGCCACAGAGGACGTTACAAAAGCCTATGCCTACAAGACCGCCAAGGCACTTGACGCTGAATACAGTATGTTAGTGAACAGACAATTCCACAGTTCTATTGTAGCTACGGCTTTTCAAGGGGCAATTTTGCAGGAACTGCTCCGCAGGATATCCCTTTGGGATTTCAGCAAATATATTCCGCAGATAATCGTTATAAACCTTGGCACAAACGACGACAGCTACTGCCGTGACTACAAGGACAGGCAGGCTGTTTTCTCAAAGCTTTATGCTGATTTTCTTGCGGTCGTTCGTGAGAAAAATCCGCAGGCTTACATTCTCTGCACTGTTGGAATAATGGGCGAGAGGATATTCCCTGCTGTTGAGGAGGGAATAAAGATATATCTTAAAAGCCACGCTGACAGCAAGATAAGCTCAATGATGTTCCATGAGCAGGACGGTGCAAACGACGGCTTTGCGGCAAACTGGCACCCTACTGAAAAGACCCACCAAAAGGCAGCGACAGTGCTTACGGAAAAACTCAGAGATAATAAAAGTATATAACAAAAGCGACAGTCGGTAACGGCTGCCGCTCATTTTACGCCAATTCTCATTCTGTAGCAGAACGAACAGGAAAGCATGGCTAGTTTCAGACCTGTTCTTTGAAAGCTTTCCTTATAAGAAAACATATTTCAGCACGAAAAGCACTGCAAGCACATACATAAGCGGTGTGATATCCTTGCGCTTTCCACAAACAAGATTTATAACAACGTATGAGATTATTCCAAGAGAGATGCCCTCTGAAATGCTGTAGAAAAGAGGCATTGAAAGAATACAAAGATACGCAGGGATAGCCTTTGTATAATTGCCGTCATCAAACTTGATGTCAGTGATAGAGCTGAACATCAAAAAGCCTACTACTATAAGTGCAGGAGCTGTTGCAAAGGATGGTATAGCCGTGAAGATAGGTGCAAAGAACATTGACAGTGCAAACAGCACTGCGGCTGTGATAGAGGTAAGACCTGTTCTGCCGCCTGCGGCAACGCCTGCTGAGGACTCAACGAATGTTGTGGTGGTGGAAGTACCAAGAACTGCGCCTGCCGTTGTGGCAACGGCGTCAGCAAGAAGCGCAGGCTTTATCTGCGGAAGTCTGCCCTTTTCATCAAGCATATCTGCCTTTGAACATACGCCGATAAGAGTGCCTAAAGTGTCGAAAAGGTCAACGAACAGGAAGGAGAATACCACGACTATAAAATTGAAGATACCAATGCTGTGCATATCCACCTTAAAGCACTGACCAAATGTTTCGCCAAGCTTTGAAAAATCCGTTAGCGACATTGTAGGAAAAAGCGAATTATAGCCGCTTTCAGCGTCAGGAACATACAGCCCTACAAGTTGACATATCATGCCTATTACCCATGTTGCCACTATACCCATAAGAATAGAGCCACGGACTTTTTTGATATATAGGATAATAGTGATGAAAAGTCCCACGATAGTGAGAAGCGCACATATGCCCGAAGTTGTGAAATTCTTGCGGAAGCCTGTTATGGTAACAAGAGTGGCTGAACTGTCAACGCAAAGTCCAGCATTCTGAAGTCCGATAAAGGCAATGTAAAGACCAATACCAACGGACACCGCTTTTTTCAGCACCACAGGTATTGCATTGAAAATGGCTTCTCTGACGTTTGTAAGAGAAAGCACGATAAAGACGATACCCTCGACGAAAACCGCCAGCAGTGCAACCTGCCATGGATAGCCGTAGCCTGCCACAACAGTGTAAGCCATGTAAGCGTTAAGTCCCATGCCTGCGGAAAGCACAAAAGGCAGATTTGCCATAAGTCCCATGCACACTGTTCCAATAACAGAGGCGATACAGGTGGCAAGAAGTACGGCTGTAGGATCCATGCCCGTACTGCCGAGAATGCTCGGGTTTATGGCAAGGATATATGCCATGGTCATGAAAGTCGTCACGCCCGCCATTATCTCAGTTTTAACATCGGTGTGATTTTCTTTCAGCTTGAATATTTTTTCCGTCATATTTTATTATGCCTGCGTTGCAGACATTTCCTCCTTTCAATATGGGGATACTATCTTATTATACCGATTTTACAGCATTTTTCAAGCCTGATTTATTAAGGCAACACCGCACAAAGCCCGCCTGACGGCTTTGCACGCCATCTGCTTGCAGATTTTCCGTCATATCACACAAAAATCCCTTGACATACGGCAGTATGCCTGCGGAATTTTTGTGCAATCTGACAAAAAATCTGACTACGCATCTGACGCACAATCTTTGCGCGGTATTGCCTTAATTGAATAAAATTTATCATTTAAGAAGCACTGTTACTAATGTCAGACTTTATTTTCCACTGACTATTAAGCCAATAAATGCGGTTTTCGATCCAATTGAAAAGATCCTCCGCAGAGTCAGGACCCCACTCTTCGCCTTTTCTAAGGTCGGCGTCATACTCTTTAAGATATTCACGCTCTGTTTTTATACAGCCCTGCAAAAGCTTCTCCCGGCTCATCTCCGTCCACTTTTCCTTGACAGTAGCCATAAACCAATCCTGCTTACAAAGAACGATAAACCATGGGTTTGAACGATCGCCGTTTTTAGCCACAAAATTCTTGTCTGTGAAAGCACCAGCATAATATTTCTCAGTGCTGTCATTATATGCCCAGTTAAAATCCCAAGGTGAGGTAAATTTCAACTTAGGACATTTACTGTCCTTTGAAAGATCGACGCACATATAGAAGCTTCCCTCACCACAGTCATAGTCATGTACGATCTCATAAAGAATATACATATCTCTCACTGAGTCTATATCCATAACATTAGAAACGGCTTCCTCAGCGGTGGTAACATCAGAGTCAACAAGGTCATAATTTTCATCAAATTTATAATACTTGCCGTTCTCGCAGGCTTCATAAACTATCTTGAACAGATTGTTGAGATACTTGTCAATAAAGTCTATCTGATTTTGCGAATAGAGGTCATTCTTGATAGAATATTCCGCAGGAACGAACTGCCTTGTTTCGCCGTTTATGTCGGTGACAGTGGCATTTTCATAGTCCACTCAAGATAATAGCCTATATCAGTGTCAGTGTAGCCCTCCTCAGGCTCGGAGATATCCACTCTGTTTGGATTTATCTGACACTGTTCGCAAAGCTCATAAACGCCTTGAAACTCCTCGTTCACATAGAGGTGAACAAGCTGACCGTCTGAGCAGAAATTGCTGTCACCCATGATAGTTCTGCCAAAACGGAATGCGATATCATTTCTTATCAGATCCCAATCTGATTTCAACAGCACCCAGCTTTTGCACTCTGCGCCGTTATTAAGCCCAAGCATATTTGTCTTTTTATCAAATTTTATCCTATAAGGCACTTTGTTTGCAAGGATCTGACTAACATCACCGTAATATGCGCTTGAATTTCCTCTTACCTTTATGCCTGCTGAGGCTTCGTTTATCTCCAATTTTTCATCACAATTGAAAACGTCCACCACGCAGGAAGTATACTTCTCCCTTGAAGCTATCATATCGTCAGGGGCAGTCGTAACACTTATAACAGGTATCTTACTTTCTGATCGTATCTTTTTCTTAAAACTTTCTTTTTCAGCCTTGTCAGCACTCAAGCTTTCATAAGTAGCAGGTTCAGAGTTTATCACCTGTTTTGTGGTGGCAGGAAGAGTTACAACAGGCTCAGCCGTTGTTGTCACAGCCTGAGATTCGGCAGGACTACTCTCTGCTTTTGAGCTTTCCCCTGTTTCTTTAGCACAGCTTGTGAGCATTGCTCCCGTCATGACTACTGCACATACAGCAGCAATAATTCTTATGTTCATATCATTTCTCATATTATTATCTTTCCATTTATTGTGCATTACACACATATTTTTTATCATATAACTTATTCAATTATAGCACATTGACATAGATAATACAATATGCTATAATCATAAAAGTAAGTGGGATAATTTATGCACTAATACGATTATATAGGAGGTTTTTTGAAATGTTTATACCTGACGATAAAAGATATGACAAAATGATATACCGCTGTGGGAAAAGGGCTTAAGCTTTCTGCGTTGTCTTTGGGCTTTTGGCAGAATTTCAGCCTGAAAAACAATTTTGAAAACATGGAAAGAATGGTACACACTGCGTTCAACAGCGGTATCACACATTTTGACCTTGCAAACAACTATGGCAATCCCTACAACGGCTCGGCAGAGGAAAACTTCGGCAGGATACTCGACCGTGGCATGAGAGAGTTTCGTGACGAGATGTGCATTTCCACCAAGGCAGGCTATGAAATGTGGGCAGGTCCATACGGTGACAGAAACGGCTCGAGAAAATATCTCACGGCAAGCCTTGACCAATCTCTCAAAAGAATGGGACTTGAATATGTTGACATTTTCTATCACCATGTAAGAGATCCCGAAACGCCTCTTGAAGAAACTGCCCTTGCACTTGACAATGCAGTAAGGCAGGGAAAAGCACTATATGTCGGCATATCAAATTACAACAGAGCCGACACAGCCGAAATGCTGAAAATTTTCCGTGAACTCAGAACTCCTTTTATTATCAATCAGCCCTCATATTCCATACTCAACCGCTGGATAGAGGACGATAAACTTGACAGCCTTGCACTTTCTGAGGGCTTTGGCATTGCAGTGTTCTCGCCGCTGTATCAGGGCTTCCTTACAAGCAAATATCTAAAAGGCATACCGGCAGATTCAAGGGTAGGCAGAGGCGAAACATGGATAGGCAATGAGCTTAACGACAAAATGATAGAAAAGCTCAACAAGCTTAATGATATCGCCGCTTCGAGGGGACAGACCCTTTCGCAAATGGCACTTTCATGGGTGCTTCACAACAAAGGCCGTTACTACTGTGCTTATCGGTGCAAGCCGTCCTGAGCAGATAACGGAAAACATAGGCTGTCTTGACCGCCTTGACTTCACAGAAGCTGAACTTGGTTCCTCTGACATATCAAGCTTGCCAAAAAGCGTCCTGATATAGTCCCTGAAAGCGTCAAGATCATCAAAGTCAAGAAGCTGTTTTACAACATACTCAGCTTCGATGCTGTCACCGTATTTTTTCAAAAAGCCTGACAGAAAAACGCCTACTGCCTTGCCGTGGGGAACGCCATTTTCATAGGTCAAAGTATAGCTCAGACCGTGAGGTATGCTTGTGCCTGTGTAGGCTATCGCCATGCCTGCAAGCACTGATGCCTGCATGAAAGTTGAGAACTCATCATCGGTCATTTGAGCAAATCTCTCCTCTGTTTCAAGACAGCCCTTACAGCTTGCCCAAAGCTTCATGCCCTCCTCGGCGTATGCACGGCTGAACGCATTTGCGTTGGTGTTGAGCCTGACTCTATCATGTGAGCAAGTGCGTCAACGCAGGTGCTTTTCATGCCGCCATATGAGGATGTTTTAAGATAGCCGTAGTCCACCAATGCAAGTGACGGAAAAATTTTGTGGGCAATAGATTTCTTGGTCTGCTTGATGTGGGAAGTCAGGATAGAATAAGGTGTAGCCTCCGAGCCTGTTCCACAGGTGGTAGGCACACAGACTATAGGGTAAAAAAGGTAGTTTTGCAGGAGTGTACAAAAGCTCCTCCACCTTGGCAATGCTGTCTGAAAGCTCACACTTTTCAGCTTTTACAACACTCTCGCTTTCGGAAAACTCGGCATTTTCGCAAACTATCCCATTCTTAGCAAGCATTGATATCGCCTTGCTTGCGTCCATTGGCGAACCTCCGCCCACTGCCACGAACATATCCACGCCGTATTTTACCGCCGCCGTTGCCGCTGTGTAAACAGTTTCCACAGACGGGTTTTCCTCAATATCATTATATATCACATATCCAAGCCCTGACTTTCAAGCACTGCCTTGACATCATCAAGAGAACCATTCACCGCAGAAGAATGTCTGCCTGTGACTATCATAGCCTTTTTACCAAGTGCGGCTATCTCGCCCCCGTGATTTTTTACCGCTCCATTTTCTATGTAAATATCTGTAGGTATATTTCTCATTTTCAACGCTCCTTCTGGCTTTTTTTATCCATTATAGCACCTTTGACGGCGATTTTCAAGCCTTGACTTTGTGGAACATATGTGCTATAATATTAGTAATAAATCATGGAGGGAAAAGCTATGCACTTCACAACGGCAAAAGGTATACTCTTGCAAAAAAACGGCATGAATTTATATCATGGCTGTCAGCACGGCTGTATTTACTGCGACAGCCGCTCGGTATGCTATAATATGCAGCATGATTTTGAAGATATCGAAATAAAAGAAAACGCCGTGGAGCTTCTCGAAGAAGCCCTCAAACGCAAACGCCGCAAGTGCATGATAGGCATGGGCGATGTGCGACCCTTATATGCCACTTGAAATGACAGTACAGCTCACGCTGAAAAGCCTTATGGCAATAGAAAAATACGGCTTTGGTGTCACGCTTATCACAAAGTCTGACAAAATTCTCCGTGATATTGATATAATCCAGCGCATAAACCAAAAGAGCAAGGCGGTCATTGCAATGACCCTTACAACGGCTGACGAAAAGCTTTGCAGGATACTAGAGCCGAATGTTTGCACCACTCAAGGGCGATACGAGGTGCTGAAAGAGTTTCAGCGGCGTGAAATCCCAACTGTCGTGTGGCTCACGCCTATTCTGCCTTTTATAAACGATACGGAAGAAAATTTACGCCGCATATTGGATATGTGCTTTGATGCAGGCGTTAAGGGGATAATATGCTTTAGCTTCGGGGTCACTCTCCGTGAGGGCGACAGAGAGTATTTTTACAAGAAGCTTGACGAGCATTTTCCGGGAATGAAAAGAAAAATATATCCGTACCTTTGGAAATTCTTATATCTGCAATAGTCCGAACAATAAGAAACTTATGGATATTTTTGTATCTCAGTGCAAAAGCCATGGTGTCATGTACAGCCCAGAGGAGATTTTCGCATACGAAAACGAATTTGACGTGAGTGACGGTCAGACGAGTATTTTTGACACCACCAATTGAAAACCTCTCCCCTTTATGTTATAATAAATAAAAAAACATCAAGGTGAAGCAATGAACAAAAATCAAAAATATAGCTATGGGAATATCCCTTGCTGTGGTGGCAATAATGGTCGGCTCGGCGGAGATCTTCGGGGAAAAGGAAATAATTTTTCCTGAGATAACGGCAGTGGCAATGGGTGCGCTAATTGCTCCTGTGCAATCTTGGAATACCTCTCGCACACGGCTTTTTGCGGCGATAGTTTCTGCCGCTGTCGCAGGCGTGTGCATAGTGCGGTTTATCCCTGAGATACTTATACTTCGTATAGCTTTGGGACTTCTTGTAGCAGTGAGCGTTATAACACTGTCAAAAACTAGCTTCGTTCCTGCCATTTCAGCCTGCATACTTCCGATACTTATGGGTACAAAAAGCCCTGTTTACGTCATTTCCGTTGCGGTCATGACAGCATTTATACTTATTTTTCAAAAAGTTCTTGAATACTTTGGACTTCATGAAAAGTATGAATATAGACCTATTGAACCAAGCTCAGAGCTTCTAAAACTAAGAGCAAAACAAGTCATCACGGTGCTTGTTATCTGCATATTGCCCGCGCATTTTCACGAGATATTCTTTATCGCTCCGCCGCTTATAGTTGCATTTTTTGAGCTTAGCGGCAAAGGCTCAAAGCTTATGAAAAGAAAATACACCGCAATTGCTCTCATGGCGGCGGCTGCGTTCGCAGGCGTTATGGCAAGATTTTTTATCTCTGAAAAGCTTGGGCTTACCCTGACATTTGGTGCAGTTTTATCCTCGGCTGTGATATTCGTTCTTTGCCGAAAAGCAAAGCTTTATTTTCCTCCATGCTGTGCAATATCTACCTTGCCTTTTATAATCCCTAAAACGGCAATAATAAAATTTCCATTTGAGGTCACAGCAGGATATATTGTCCTTACCATTGCCGCAGTTATCATAACCAAAATAGGCAATAATACAAATAAGGCATAATCAAAAAAACGTACAAAGCTTTATGATCCGACCTCCAGAAGTTAGACCAAAAATCTAACAACTTGGAGGTCACATCATTACGCTCTGTACGTTTTTTTGTATATTAAGAAATCATTCTCTGTTTTTAAGCACCTCGGCAGGGGTTATCTTGCCAAGCTTTCTTACAAGAATTGAGGTGATGATAAAGTATGTTGCCATTACTCCTGCAAAAATTATAACGTAAGCATACCATGGGAATGCAAGGTTTATTCCGCTTGTTACGTTTGGAATGAACACTGGGAAAACCTTGTCCATAAACATCTTTGAAAGCGGTATCTCGATAAGTGCGCCCAAAGTTATGATAATTGCGTTTCCGTTTAGGTAAAGCTTTTTCACGTCCTTGGTCTTATAGCCGAACACCTTCACAAGAGATATTCCAAAGGAAGCCCTTTCTATTGTAACATTCAGCATAAGGAACATCACAGAGCAGAAAATTATTACAGCAACCGCAATAAGCATTACTATCATTGACATCATAAGGTCCGTGAAAACTGCCGCTGAACGCTCAATATCCGATTTTGTTGTTGTGCTGTAAAGTCTTCCCTCGTCAATGTCAAGTTTCTTGTCTGAAAGCAAACAGTTGTAGTAAGTGTCGCTCTCACCGAAAAGCTCACGCATACTGTCAATATCCATGAACACCATAAGTCCGCCACGCTCGTCGCAGATATCCTCCACTGTGAATGCGTAATCCATTGAGGTCGCATCGTCTGTCAGGATAAACTTATCGCCCTTTGCCACTCCGTAACGCTCCACAACTGACTGACTCACTGTTATAAAGCTCTTGCCCTTATGTGTTTTCACATCATAATACTTGTTGTCGCTGTCCATACCCATAACGGTGACATCAAGGTTATAGCCAAGCTGTTCCTTTGAAAGCGTTTTTACAAAGCAAGCCTCGCCACCCTCTGGAACGCTTTCCTCTGGATATTTCAGAGTGTACATATACTCGTATTTTGTGTCATTTATAGTGTCTTTTCTCACGTTCTCACAGAGATAGTAGCAATCAACGCCAAGCATAAGAATGAACAGTGAAAACAGCATACTGAGAAGCACTGTTATGCCTGTGCGCATTTCACGAAGCATTTGGCGTATCTGAAATCTGCGGATAAAATTCCTGCTCTTTATCTTCACTCTGCTGTAGTGACCTGTTTTCTGCTCGTTTCTGATAAGTGAAAGAGCCGTCTGAGAAAGCCGCTTGTTTATCACAAGGGTATTAACTATAAACGAAACAACAGGAGGCATTACAATGCTGTAAATGATAAGATACAAAGGATAAACAGGGGTAAAATCAGGGAGCGATGAATATGCGTAGCTGTCGAGAAGCTGATAATCGATTCCCACAGGTGAGAAGCCTATGACCGCACCGATTATTCCGCCAACAAATGCAACTATAGTCGGCAATGTTACGTAGTGTCGTATAAGATCTTTTTTTCTTTGCGCCAAGAGCATAAAGCGCACCTATAACACTGCTTTCACGCTGAATCTGATGAATGACGAAAACTGAGATAACGTAAGTAAGAAGTGCCATAAGTATAACACCCACACCAAGTCCTGCATATTTGTTCATGACAACGTCACCTGCCGCACCAGCTATACGAACGTTGTCGCCCTTTTTCACAAACATTGTCAGGTTGTCAAGGTCAATGGTGAAAACCTCGTCAAGAAGCTCGTCAGCCTGCTTTTTGAAGCTATCAATACCATTTGCAAGGCTTTCTGCACCGCTGTATGCAGATCTTACACCATCTGACAGATCTTTTGAGCCGTCATATGCGGCTTTAACTCCTGCCGTGATAGCGTTCGCACCCTCTGGGAGTGCCTTTGCACCCTCGTAAAGTCCGCCCATTGCGTCATAGAGAGCGTCTGCTCCCTCAGAAAGGTCTTTCACACCGTCTTTATGAGTCTGTGAGCCGTCATAAAGCTTGTCGATACCATTTGAAATATCGTCACGCTGCTTCAAGACGTCCTTGATAGTTTCAAGATAATACTTGTCTGTGATTTTTTATAATCAAAGTCAAAATCCTCGATCATTTCTTTAAGCTTGTCATCTGTTGCCTTGCCGTTAAGTCTGTAAGCATAACAAAGGTCTTCGGCTTTCTGATCGCTGTCATTTTTGAAATAGTCATACTGATCGTCGCTTACAAAAAGAAGTCCGAAGCCCTTGCTTGACACAGCCGTGTCAGAGAAATTTTCAAAAGGTGTGTCATAGTCAGGTGTGGTTCCTATTCCAACTATCTCAAACTCAACTCCGCCTGCTGTAAGCTTATCGCCCACTGACAGAGAATGTTCCTCGCTGTAACGCTTTTCGACTACCGCTTCGCCCTTTTTCTCAGCAAGTCTGCCGCTGTCAAGCTCGATAAGGTCAATGTCATTTCTTTTACGGAAAACACGGAGCTTTGAGCCGTCCTTCGCGGTAACGTCAATGCTGAAATGCTGTTCAAGAGTAATTCCTTTGTCTGTTATTTCCTTTTCCTGCTCGTCTGTAAGAGGAATAAAAACGCCGAACTGTCCGTCCTCAACCTTGTTTTGCTTACCATGTTCGGCTGTTCCGTCGATGATAGTGTCTGCGCTTGCAACCACGGAAACTATTATGTACATTCCCATTACGATAAGCAATACAAGCGCAAGATAACGTGCGAAATTTGTATTAAGCTCACGTCCGAGCCTTTTTCTGAGTACCCTGTTCATTACAAGTCCTCCAGCTCTGCGGCAGGTATGCGTGTTTCGTTAAGATAATCCTTTTTGATAAGTCCGTCCTTAACGATTATTACCTTATGCACCATATTTTTTATAGCATTGTTGTGAGTAACGATAAGCATTGTTGTGCCATATTTTGCATTGATTTTTTCCAGCAGGATAAGAATATCCCTTGAAGTTTTGGAGTCAAGAGCGCCTGTAGGCTCGTCGCACAAAAGCAGCTTTGGATTTTTTATAAGCGCCCTTGCTATAGCACATCTCTGCTGCTGACCGCCTGAAAGCTGTGACGGAAACTTGTTTCTGTGTTCGGAAAGTCCCAACGTTGTGAGAAGTTCTTCCATATCCAGTGGCGAATCTGAAAGATATTCACAAACCTGAATATTTTCCACAACTGTCAGATTTGGAACGAGGTTATAAAACTGAAAGATAAAACCCAGATTTTCCTTTCTGTAGTCGGCAAGCTTGTCAGGTTTAAGACCGAAAATTTCCTTGCCGTCGACCTTAACAGAGCCACTGTCCATAGTGTCAAGGCCGCCTATGCAGTTAAGGAGCGTGGATTTACCAGAGCCGCTCGTACCCTGAATAACGCACATCTGACCTTTTAAGCCCTGTTCTGTCATATCCACGATCATATCCACAGTATTTTCATACTCAGACCCCTGCGCACCCGTGAGCAGCAGCATAAAACGTCATAGTGGAGATACATATACTCCACAAGCTTGTCAAGGTCGGTGTGGGTGTCAATGTGATACTCAGCAGAAAGCACCGCAGGGTCATCGCTATCCATATCCTGAGCATCCTGCATATAATGCTCCGTAAGAAGCTTGCAAAGCTCTTTCAGCGGCTCATCGACAATAGCCTTGAACAAGTCATTTTTATTTTTAAAGAAGAAATACAGCGCACCGGTCGTCACGCCTGCGTCAGCGCATATTTTTCTCAGAGAAGCCTTCATATAACCATTTTCAGAGAACTCGGCCATTGCACTTTCCAACAGCTTTTCCCTTGTTTCAAGTTCGTCACCCATTACTGCACCCCGCTTTCCACTTCACATAATAAAATGGGAAGCGTCATACCTGTCTGGTCAGCTCTTACGATTTCTGACGGGTTAAAGTATATAAGCGATAACTATAAAATTGCCATGGTATACAGCGGTGACAGTGCTCCTATGCTGGTCCTTGAAAACAAGTACTCATATAGCTGGGATATTTGCATTAGTGCAAGTGAGGTGTCGTCAGGAGTTGCTTTCTACTCATACGATGACATTGCACAAGCTTTCAGCAACTACGGAGTAAGCATTTATGATATGGGACAGCTTCACATATTTACCTCTAATTATACCGAGATCTACGGAGTATATGCGGCTCAGGTCTGATATTACAACATAATAACTATTCAAGTCAAATAAAAATCGGACCGAGCAAAATGTTCCACCGGAACATCTTACTCGGTCTTTTTCGTAGTATCGATAATTCAACATATTTACAACTATCCTGCATTTTTCACGCAATCACCAATCTGGTCATTTTCTCTATCCACTTATCAATGAAACTTATAAACCCCTCAAAGCTTCATAGCTCTCCATTTGTTTGAAATAACGCTGATATTCCAATATGTAATAAAACAGATAAATAGCATACTGATTACTGATACGACAACCGCTTCAATAACCAGAAACGGAGTCGAACAAGTTTCCATACTTCTTGACAGAATCGCCAAGATAATGTTCTGCATAAGTCTCACGAAAATTCCAAGCAGAATTATATCTAATATAAATCTCCATAGAAATGATTTTGTAAATTTGGTCATGTCTTTCTCCTGTTATCAAATTATAATTTCAATAGCGTTGCTTACTTGTGTATATGAATGTGTGGTAGAATCATAATCAGTACACAATAATACTGTATATACTCCTTCCGGCACATCCTTTCGCAATTTGAATTCGTTTATTTCACTTGCATCGACAATTTTTTGAATTTCACCATAAGCCAACATATATTTTCTAATTCTGAATTATCGCTCTTTGTAACAGTATATAAATCAGAATTTTCTTTCACAGATATATTTTCTGAATATGACGGCGAATTTTTTTTTCTCAACCAACTGAATTGATTCTATGTATCCCAAATTCTTTCCATCTTTATCAGTATAAAACTCAATTTGAAACTCATCATTGTTATTAGCTGATTTTATCAAGTCATTATAATAGTCAAACTCTGATTTACTAAGACTTAATCTTAGTTGAGTATTTATGCTTTCATTATATACTTTTAATTTGTCTGAATCCGCATAAACTCCATAAAAATTATACAATTGAGTAGCCTGAACACCTTGAAATCGTGATGGATAAGAAGACTTTTTCGATTTTTTTTTTTTATAAACCGAAATATTATCATCTTGCTTGGTTAAATTAATAGTTTTCTTAAAAGCACTTCCGTTGCTTATTTTTTGCACAACAGAAATTTCTTCAATTAGATTTTTTATGCCGTATGTACTATACTGAGACTGAACAGATATAAAATTCATCCACAATATTGAAACAAAACACGAAAATACGACTCCAACAATTTTATGACCTAAACCGTAACCTTTTTCATTAAAGAATGTTACAGCCGATTTTATCATAAACATGATCATAAAAAAGGCTAGTACAATTGCTGAGATTGCTTTAATTTTCAAAAATAAACAAACTAAATTTATATTTTCTTGACCAATCAATATTCTCCTGTAGCATCATCATAATCAATCACTAAAGTAACTGTGTAATCGCCTTTATCAGCAAAAAGTCAAAAAATTAGTCCAAGTTTTGCTATATGCCTGAAAACATTTACTAAATTCACCGTTTTTGGTGACGTACCAGAATAGGTTTTTATCATAGCTATCCACTTCAGGTCTGTTTACCAAAATCCGTTTCTCATGGGCTATCTCCTCTTTGGTAAGAATTATTTCAACCATTTGAATTTCAGACGTTTTTTGGTTCTCCTTTGAAAATGATATTGATTTCATCAAACCTGATTTTTTATAGTATTCAATTTCTCCGGATCTTAATTCAGAATTATCTTTATCAGTTATCAGCAATTTGTCTTTTTTGAGTTATAGGAAACCTGTAACTAGTTCCTTCTTTGTCTACAGCTACAATATATAAAGAATCACGACTAGCAGATGTATGCGAAACTTCTCCGGGAAAATAAAAATCTTTAATTTTTAGTTATCAATAGATTTAACATCAGAATCATGTAAATCCAGCAAGACATCTTGCCACAAGAGAAAATCCCCTTAATATTTCCGCGAAGTATTGAAACATAGCTATCTGTAATCAAAGCATAGCCTAAAAAAATGCAAATAAATGTGCAAATTATATTAGCGATTAACTGCTTGACTTTATTATTCTCTCTAATTAAATTATGAAAAACATAAAAAATCAATAACGATGCTCCAAGATAAAGAATGATCTGGAATAAAATATTGATTGGGATTGTTACAGCCAGACGAATAAGAACTGATTTTCCAATTAAAGAAGAAGGAGTACAACAAATAGCAATAGTTATCAGCATAATAATCAAAATTATTATTAATGCATATATCATTTTTTTTTTGAGAATGTTTTTTCATATTGCCAAATCACCTTTTGTAAAATTATCTTCTATATACAAGATGTTTCTATATGCAAGTAAGTCCATTTCTCCATTGTCAGTATCAACTGTTGATGTATAATCATAAATATATTTTCTTATCCATAATGGAATAGCAAGCATATTTTCACTATACTTCATCTCAGCAAATTGTCAAAATAATATTTTGACAAAGCCTAACAAATATCCCCAATAAGATAATGTCTAATATGAATCTCCATAGAAATGATTTTGTGAATTGAGTCATTGTTTTTCCCCTAAAATAATCAATCTTCTTTTTCCAGTGGTACACTCTCATACTCTTCAGAATTACTATTCTTACTCCTCTTAGAATATAAAATGGTATTGCTGATAGGGGCTTGATCTTCGATTTCTTCGTCATTATCCAAAACAAGAGTGACAGCGTAATCTCCGGCAGGAGCAAAAGTTAGAATATTTGTCCAGTTTGACCGAATAGCTAAACTGCGCTTATAGAACTCGCCGTCACAGGTAATGTACCAATATATTTTCTTTTCCATCTCAGCTAATTCTACGCTGTTCGGATCTAAATCATCATACATTGCAATACCAGAACGCTCTAGTATTGTATTGTTTTCATTAACGCTTAATCTTATTTCAATATTTTGTTTTATAAAATATGAATATGATGGAGAACTAAGTGACAAATTGTAATCGGAGGTATCCGTTATATCCAGAACTTCTTTTACATAACCTGATCTTTTATAATATGAGATTCGAAAATGCCGTTCAACTGGAATTTCTTTTTGAAATCCGTTGTCGCCCTTGATCGTTTCGACCTGACTTGATTTTAGTGATCGTTTTACATTAACACCATCACTGTTTTCTACCCAAATATTTCGATTATCGTATAACTCAATGCTGTCGGTTTCAATACTTATCGGATCATCATATTCTATATCGTCATTTATTTCGGATATCAGAGACAACTGTTCAAATACTGTCATATTGCTGATCTCAAACATTTTATTTATACCTGCACCTACTCCTATAAGCAAACAAATAAAAACTAATATCCGTATCCGATTTTTTAACAAAAAATCTTTATCATGGTTTATTACGGCTGATGTAATAATTTTTAAGCCTAATTTTTTTGACTTATTAAATTTCCTATATCTTGCACTTAGCAAAAGACCCTCACCCATAGCCATTATAATGACTGCGGCATTATACACAACCAAAAGATAGCATATAAAATTAAATATTATCAATCTTTTTTGAAATCAGATATACCGTTAGTGAATATCCCTTCATACAAATATTCATAATAAACACCATAAGCCGCAAATACGCCAATCAGAAATAAAATAACATTTATTAAGCAAACATAGTAAATATGATTTTCTAACTCATTATTGCCATCTATCAAAAAAAAATCCTCCTCTAAGTTCAATAATCTTCTTATTTCATTAATTACAAGTTTTGACCGTGTTACTGAAAAGGTCCGATATACATGAAAAAGCAGTAGATATGCCTTGATTGCCTAATTTTAATACTGAAATAAGCAATGGAAACAGTGTATAGAACTCAGAATCTTCAGCCTTTTTAGTATCTGCTTCGACTGCATTCTCGTAATCTATTTTAAATTGTATCACAGCTTCTTCAATTTTGCAACCCTCATCGTAAATAAATTCCGAACAAATTCCTAAAATTGCATCATTTGTCATTGCTTTTGAGTAAAGGCTTTCTCATGCATCAAGATTTGACAGAATATTTCCTGCAGCTTTCATTTTAACCGATACCTCGAAAGGATTTGTATCGGTATTAATATTTGAAAAGTTTTCGACAACTGACGGAACGTCAACTTCAAATATATACTCAGAATCAGGCACGCCAAAAGTCTGGGGATTGGTTCGGCTGAGAGATTTTGTATTTTTATTTCGCCGGTAAAACCGTTACCCCAATCGTTGGTAACATTCAGCGAAACAATATATTCATTTTATGCTTTATCGGTTCTTTGTGAACAGATTTCAAAAAGCTTTTGGAATTTCAAGACCTTCTCCTGTCACACAGAAACCGAAATTCACTTCCTGATCGGGCTGAATTTCATAATTATATCCTGAGTTTTTTATAATATACTGAGTTTCGCTGCTGCCGAAGCGTAGACCGGAACAATTATGTTGATGAGGACAATAACAGACATGAAAATTGAAATGATTCTTTTTTTCAATTTTTTTCCTCCTGATATGTAAAATCTTGTTTTCATAGGAATTCAACGCACAGTTTTCCATGCTGAAAAATTATGATCAGAAATCCGATTGCCGCTCCTATGGTAATGCTTTCTTATATTTTTTAGTCATCAAAATTAGAAGAAAGTGTTTTTTTTTGCTTGCTGAATAATGTCCGACAATACTTTCTCCGGGTTTCAGACTGATTGTTTCAGACTCGCCGTCTTTTAAAAGAGCCGGTAAGAATCTTTGAATATTTTTCTTGTCCACATTTCCGTTTTCCCACGGAATAATATCAATTATTCCATTAGGATAAACAACAGTCATGTCGTTTACATTAAGGAATTCTGAGTATCCGCTCTAAAAAACAAAAAAGCCGATCCTATTGGTTTCTCTATTTTAAGAGATACCAACAAAATCGGCAGATCCAATAAATTTGTATTGAAAACTTTGTGAAAGTTCTTTTATATACAAAACGGCAGGCTTAGAGCAAAATATACTTAAAGTCTGCCGTTTTGTTTGACGATGTTTAATTGTTGATGGTTCAGATCCTTTTTTATCGAAAAAGCATCTACGGTTTTACACCTGAAATTTTTCCCAGCTGTGCCACTGGCGTGACAACTGGTGCACCAGAGGTGCGTCCATCCCGGTCCTCTCGTACTAGGGACAGCTCCTTTCAAATATCCTACGCCCACGACAGATAGGGACCGAACTGTCTCACGACGTTCTGAACCCAGCTCGCGTACCGCTTTAATTGGCGAACAGCCAAACCCTTGGGACCGAATTCAGCCCCAGGATGCGATGAGCCGACATCGAGGTGCCAAACCTCCCCGTCGATGTGGACTCTTGGGGGAGATCAGCCTGTTATCCCCAGGGTAGCTTTTTATCCGTTGAGCGACGGCATTTCCATTCCCATACCGCCGGATCACTAACTCCAACTTTCGTTACTGCTCGAACCGTCATTCTCGCAGTTAGGCTCGCTTTTGCGTTTACACTCTGACGCATGGTTTCCATCCATGCAGAGCGAACCTTTGAGCGCCTCCGTTACTCTTTCCCGACTTGCTTCAAAGCCGCAGGTTAGAATTCCAGCACTCCAAGAGTGGTATCCCAAGGTCGACTCCACACAAGCTGACGCCTGTGCTTCCCAGTCTCCCACCTATCCTGTACGTGAAATACCGAAATCCAATATTAGGCTACAGTAAAGCTCCATGGGGTCTTTCCGTCTAGTCGCGGGTAACCGGCATCTTCACCGGTACTACAATTTCGCCGGGCGGGTTGTTGAGACAGTGCCCAGATCGTTACACCTTTCGTGCGGGTCAGAACTTACCTGACAAGGAATTTCGCTACCTTAGGACCGTTATAGTTACTACGGCCGCCGTTTACCGGGGCTTCAATTCAATGCTCTCACATCTCCTCTTAACCTTCCGGCACCGGGCAGGTGTCAGCCCCTATACGTCATCTTTCGATTTAGCAGAGACCTGTGTTTTTGCTAAACAGTCGCCTCAAACTTATTCTCTGCGGCTCAATCACTTGAGCACCCCTTATCCCTAAGTTACGGGGTCAACTTGCCGAGTTCTTAACCCTTCTCCCGTTGGTAGCTTACTTTAGAATCTTCTTCCTATCTACCTGTGTCGGTTTGCGGTACGGGCACCTAAGATATTCATACAGCTTTTCTTGTCTCTTTCCATGATGACTTCTCTACTCATTTTCGATCCCTTACGACCGGGTCAACCATCGCCCGGCTACATCACTTCTAAAGCGTCCCTGTACTTAAATCTTTCGGTGGCTACGGAATTTCAACCGTATGTGCATCGGCTACGCGTCTCCGCCTCGCCTTAGCCCCGGCTTACCCTGAGCGGACGAACCTTCCTCAGGAAACCTTAGATTTTTCGGTTATGATTCTCACACATTTCGCGCTACTCATTCCGGCATTCTCACTCGAATGAAGTCCACCACCGCTTCCGCTATGACTTCACCCCTCATTCGACGCTCTCCTACCACTCTAAATTACTTTAGAATCCCAAGCTTCGGTACATTGTTTAGCCCCGTTGAATTTTCGGCGCAGGTCACTCGACCAGTGAGCTATTACGCACTCTTTTAATGAGTGGCTGCTTCTAAGCCAACATCCTGGTTGTCTGGGCAACCCCACATCCTTTTCCACTTAACAATATTTTGGGACCTTAGCTGTGGGTCTGGGCTGTTTCCCTTTTGACAATGAGACTTATCTCACATTGTCTGACTCCCGTGAATCAATTATCTGGCATTCTTAGTTTGATAGGGTTCAGTAATCTTTCGACCCCTAGCCCATTCAGTGCTTTACCTCCAGTAATCTTTCACGAGGCTAGCCCTAAAGCTATTTCGGAGAGAACCAGCTATATCCGCGTTCGATTGGAATTTCTCCGCTATCCACACCTCATCACCGGCCTTTTCAACGGACGTGTGTTCGGCCCTCCATGGAGTTTTACCTCCACTTCAGCCTGGACATGGATAGGTCACTCGGTTTCGGGTCTATTGCATACGACTTTTTCGCCCTATTCAGACTTGCTCTCGCTTCGGCTCCGTGCCTGCACTTAACCTTGCCGCATACAATAACTCGCCGGACCATTCTACAAAAGGTACCCGATCACACTTTGACGTGCTCTCGGTGCTTGTAAGCATAGGGTTTCAGGTTCTTTTTCACTCCCCTCCCGGGGTTCTTTTCACCGTTCCTTCACAGTACTATTCGCTATCGGTCATTAGGTAGTATTTAGGCTTGGAGGATGGTCCCCCCATCTTCCCACGGGGTTTCACGTGTCCCGCGGTACTTTGGATACAGCTCGCTGACTTTCTCTTTCGCTTACGTGACTCTCACACTCTTCGGTACGTTTTCCCACACGTTTCAACTAGAAATTATCAATACTAAATGCTGTCCGAAACCCCATAAGTATTGCTACCTATGGTTTAGCCTCTTCCGCTTTCGCTCGCCACTACTCACAGAATCTCGGTTGATTTTCTCTTCCTCGCCCTACTTAGATGTTTCAGTTCAGGCGGTTCCCCTCATATACCTATTTGATTCAGTATATGAAACTTTCGTTATTGTCGTTCATTTTTCCTCATTTGCATTACTTTTTGCTTTTCATTATTCAATTTTCAAGTTTCGTTCCTTGCAAGATCTCTCTTGCTGGTGGGCACAAGTGGACTCGAACCACCGACCTCACGCTTATCAGGCGTGCGCTCTAACCACCTGAGCTATGCGCCCATTATGCTTCGCATAACGGCTCAATATTGCTAGGCTCTTAAAATCGCCTTGCTGCTTTGCAACACCGCAATATTGGCTTACCTCAAGCTGTTCGTGATGAGGAGAATCGAACTCCTGACCCCTGCTTGCAAAGCAGGTGCTCTCCCAGCTGAGCTACACCCCCATATGCAGGGACTAGGTACTCCATTGTGCTGTTTTAAAGATACTGTTTCCAGCATCCTCAAAATTGAACAAAAACTACTTTCTTAAACCTTTGCTGACCGGAGAATTATTTTATGAGAAGTTTGTTTCATCTTCTCTGTTCTCCATAGAAAGGAGATCCACATACTCCACTGCTTGTGCGCCCCCGTCAATTCCTTTGAGTTTCAACCTTGCGGTCGTACTCCCCAGGTGGATTACTTATTGCGTTTGCTTCGGCACGGAAGGGGTCAGTCCCCCCCCACACCTAGTAATCATCGTTTACGGCGTGGACTACCAGGGTATCTAATCCTGTTTGCTCCCCACGCTTTCGAGCCTCAGCGTCAGTTAAAGCCCAGTAAGCCGCCTTCGCCACTGATGTTCCTCCTAATATCTACGCATTTCACCGCTACACTAGGAATTCCGCTTACCTCTACTTCACTCAAGAACCACAGTTTCAAATGCAGTTTATGGGTTAAGCCCATAGTTTTCACATCTGACTTGCGATCCCGCCTACGCTCCCTTTACACCCAGTAATTCCGGACAACGCTCGCTCCCCTACGTATTACCGCGGCTATCAGAGTTTCCTCCATTGTGCAATATTCCCCACTGCTGCCTCCCGTAGGAGTCTGGGGTGTGTCTCAGTCCCAATGTGGTGATCAACCTCTCAGTCCGGCTACTGATCGTCGCCTTGGTAAGCCGTTACCTTACCAACTAGCTAATCAGACGCGAGTCCATCTTTCAGCGATAAATCTTTGATAATCAAATCATGCGGTTCAATTATGTTATGCGGTATTAACGATCGTTTCCAATCGGTATCCCCCTCTGAAAGGCAGATTGCTCACGTGTTACTCACCCGTCCGCCACTAGATCAGAAAAGCAAGCTTCTCTTCTCTCGTTCGACTTGCATGTGTTAAGCGTGCCGCCAGCGTTCGTCCTGAGCCAGGATCAAACTCTTAATTAAAGTTGTATATCAAAAGCATTTCTGCTCTTGTTATCCTGTTTCAGTTCACTTCACTGAACGTACATTTCTTTTACGTCTTTATGTTAGACCTTTAATTCTTTTTTCTCAAAAGAATCTCTCAAGGGTTTCGTACTATTCGTCTTTGTTCAATTTTCAAGATGCTGTTTCGTTACACTCTTTTGTGTCGTGCAACTTTTACATTATATCACACTTTTTATCTTTTGTCAACCCCTTTTCTGAAGTTTTTTCAAAAAAGTTTTTTGGCTTCCGATTTTTTCGTGCTTTCTAATGCGCTGTCTTAAATCAGCTTATCTATTTTTGTCAAGCGTTTTGTACCGTTTCTATGTTTTTTATAGATATTTTCATTATTTTGCACAGAAACAGTACAAAACTTACACAATATTGACGATCAGAAGAACGTCGAATATATCTTTGACTCGCCTACACTATAAACTACCCCGTCATTGAACGTAAATACAACTGTTAAAGTAAAAGTACCCTTGCTATCTGTAAAAGCTCCGTTCTGAGAACGTACAGTAAGCGTTCTGCATTCATTAGTATAATTAACACCGAATGTCTTATTCACTTCCTCTATAGTCGATCCAGTCTTTATTCCGCCTATAGAGAACTCAGGACAGTTATCCAAAAACAATCCCATGACATCACAATCGCTTGCTTTCGCTTCCTCATAAGTGTTATTGTCAATTGTCATGCTTCCTGAATATCCTGTTGCACCATTACTGAAAAAAGTTTCCATATCATCTTCCGCTATCACATAATTTTTCGGGTCAACGCTCTCAGAATAACCACTTAGACCCCAAAGACCCATATCCGCTACATCACTATACTTTGCAGGGAATGCAAATGCCCTGCCCTTTAATGTCATATCAAAAAGCCTTTCGTCCTGCACATATATCTCAGGGTATACAGGGTCTTTTTCATCGAACTCTATAGGGTCTTCCGTTTCATTTTTGGACGATGTGGTCTCCGATTTGCTGTCGTTTGCATTACTATCTGTATTTTCTGTATTACTATTGTCTGAAATAATTCCGCCATTGTTGTCACTTATGCGGTCATTGTCTGTTATGTGCGTATTTCCACCCGTATTGTTGTTTATATTGGGCGTATCGTCCGTCTTGCCGTTGTCGATCTTTGAATCATGTGTACTGTCGACAATGCTTTCCTCTGTTTCGCCACCAGCTACTGTCTGATTTCCGTCAGAGCCGTTCCCATTTCTATTTATAAGGTCAGGCGACCAACTGTCATTGTACTGCACTGATGAACTGCCGCTTGTCTTTATGCTGTTTTTATCAGTTTTGCTGTCGGATAAAAACAGACCTGCTCCAACTGCCACACACAGTGCCGCCGCACATACTCCGCCTATCCACATAGGTTTCCTGCTTACCGCCGCAGTATTCTTGAGCTTATTTTTCAGCTCCTCGACCTGCTCTTCATCAGGCTCTATCTGCTCTTTCATGCCTCTGAAAAATTCCTTATTCATAGAAATATCCTCCTTTCAGCTTTTCTTTCAACATTTCTCTTGCCCTTGTAAGCTGCATTCTCACCGTTCCACTGCGTACTTTCATTATCTTTGCTATCTCATAAGTAGACACCTCTTCAAAATAGTAAAGATAGACCACCATTCTGTATTTTTCAGGCAGTTCTGTTACAGCGCAGAAAACATCATTTTCCTCACGGCTTCTGAAAAAGCTTACCTCTTCCTTTCTTTCTTCAAGGGGAACTGTACGCCTGCGCCAGCTTGACAATGTTATCTTTTTGCACTGATTGAGAGTAGTCCTGATAAGCCAGAACTTCTCCTCATCATTGTCCTTGACTGTTATCCCCTTTCGATAAGCTGCAAGAAACACTTCCTGAAAAACATCGTCTGCATCTGCTTTTGAGCCAAGACGTGCTATAGCGATTCCATAAACGGTACTTTTATATTTATCTATAAGCCTGTCTATCTCTGAAGGCGTATTTTTCAAATTGACGTCCATTTGATCACCCCTTTATAATAAATACTTTTTCTCTCCCGAAATGTCACAAAAAATAAAAAATATTTTTTCAAAAGCCGCCTGAGCATACGCCCAGACGGCTCCACTTTCTTTAGAACAATCCCTGCTCCTCTGCAGCAGACGGCACATATTCCTCGTTCTCGATTATATAGTCCACCACTCTGCAATAGAAATCTGTAGGATTCATCTGAATTTTCGATTTTATATAATTTGCCTGCTCCTGATCAGGTGCGTAAAGAGTTATGTCCATAAGCACCATATCATCGTCACAGCAGCGGCAATGCACGTTATAGCCACGCTTTGCAGGCTTTATATCAAAGCTTACGTCACGATCGTTTTTAAGCTTGACGAACAGTCTTAGACCTGCCGCATATATCTTATCTCTAAAACTTTTCGGCACAAGTTTTTTGAATTTCTCAGCGCCCTCAATGCCCTTTTCAGTGAGCCGATAGTAATTCGTGCCTTCTATTTCCGCAAGCTCCAGCGTGCCGTTTTCCAACATTCTGCTGACAGCCTCAGTGTACACAAAATAATTCACAACGCCTTCGCCCGTGGCTATCTCAGTAAGCTGATTAGGCGTACAAAGCTGATTTATCTGACCCAGAAAATAAGCCAGAAGTATTTGAACCTCATACACGTCGGAAATGTTCTTCATGTTCTCTGATATATGAGCCTCAGGATTTTGTACCAAGCTATCAATCCTCCTTTGGAAATTTCTCTAAAAATTTGGGTATTCAAGCATATGATTGAGCAAAGCTATATTAACAGCCGCCTCAACACATGGCACAGCTCTTGGAACAACACAAGGGTCGTGTCTGCCCTTTACTTCGAGAGTTTCATTTTTCATAGCTGAATAGTCCACAGTTGCCTGCGGTCTTGCTATTGACGGAGTAGGCTTGAAAGCAACTCTAAGTGAGATAGGCATACCAGAAGCTATTCCGCCCAGTATTCCGCCGTGATTGTTTGTCTTTGTCACAACGTGACCCTTATCATTTACATAGAACTCGTCATTGTTCTCCGAACCTGTCATTTCCGCCACCTTAAAGCCTGCACCAAACTCCAGACCCTTTACCGCAGGGATACCGAAAATAAGCTGAGCTATAGAGTTTTCAAGTCCGTCAAAGATAGGCGAGCCGATACCGGCTGGAACATTGATAGCGATACATTCTATAATTCCGCCAACGCTGTCCTTATCCTTTCTTGCCTTGTCTATCTCCTTTATCATTTCGTTGCCCTGAACGTCGATAATAGTCGGGAACTCTTTCTCACGAACTTCCCTTATCATATCCTTAGTGGTATTTAGGTCAAAAGCCTTATCCTTTATGCCATGGATCTCTGCGATATGAGCGCCTACATAGATACCTCTTTTTTTTCAAGTATCTGACCTGCCACTGCTCCTGCAAAGCATAGAGGCGCAGTAAGTCTGCCTGAAAAATGTCCGCCGCCTCTTACATCATTGAAGCCTCTGTATCTCAATGCGCCTGTATAATCAGCGTGACCTGGTCTTGCAAGCCTTGAAAGATTTGAATAATCCTGTGAATGCTGGTCTGTATTGGCTATAAGCGCACAAAGAGGAGTACCTGTAGTCTTGCCGTTAAAATAGCCAGACATTATCTGCGGCATATCCTTTTCTTTTCTCTGTGTAGAGGTCTTATTCTGTTTAGGCGCTCTTCTTGCCATAAATTGATATATCTTGTCAAGGTCGATGCTCTCCCCGGCGGTACATTATCCATAACAACGCCTATTGCAGGGCCGTGGCTCTCACCGAAAACGGTAAAGCCTATATTGTTGTTCCATGTTGATGACATTTTACTTCCTCCTGTCAGCTTATAAAGCCTGTATAAATAACGGCAGATACCCGCCAGATCAGTACAAATTTTTGTACTAGCCCACGTTAAGGCTCACGGCTTATCTCTCCTCCGATGCTCTCATATACCTCAAAGAAATCGGGATATGACTTGCTGACGCACTCCGCACCGTTTATCTTCAGTGGTGAAGTACATCTTGTGGCAGCCACCGCCATTGACATTGCGATCCTGTGGTCGTTGAAGCTGTCAACTTCTCCGCCATTCAGTGAGCCAACGCCCTCTATCTCCAATCCGTCCTCAAGCTCAGTTACCTTTCCGCCAATTGCGTTAAGGCACTGTGAGATAGCCGAAAGCCTGTCGCACTCCTTTATCCTAAGACGTGCGGCATTTCGTATATAGCTTTTTCCCTCGCAGAAGCTTCCAAGTACTGTAAGAACAGGCACAAGGTCGGGTATATCCGAACAGTCGAGGTCAAAAGGCTGCAAACCGCCATTTTTATTATACACTATTTTCTCTATTTGAACAATTTTTTATCTCCCTGAAAAGATTTTTCAGAAAGCCCTGCGATATCAATATCACTGCCCAAAGAATTTGCCACCTTGAAGAAAGCCGCCTGAGAATAATCCCCCTCAACTCTGCCGCTGAAAGGCATATAATTCTGACCGCCCTTTACAAAATATCCGTTCTCTGTTTCCTCCACCTGACAGCCATGCTCTCTCAAAGTGCCTAGAGTTATGTCAACATATGGCTTTGACTCCAAATGAGAAGTGAGTATTATCTCGCTGTCCTCCTCAAGAAGCGGCAGAGCAAACAGAAGCCCTGTGATAAACTGTGAGGATATTCCACCGTCAACATAGAACTTGCCCCCTGTGAGCTTTCCATTAGTGGAAAAAGGCATAGTGTTGTTGTATTCAAAGCTTACGCCATGCTTTGGAAACTCATCAAGATATGGTGTGATAGGTCTTTGCGGAAGCCTGCCCCTGCCGGTGAACTGAGTATCCACCCCAAGCGCACAAGCAACAGGTATGAGAAATCTCAGCGTTGAGCCGCTCTCACAGCAATCCAAAAATGCGCTCTCAGGAATATCCTTTATGCCCTCTATCACAGCCTTATCGCCGTCAAAATCTATTTTCGCCCCAAGCGCCCTCATGCAATCCATAGTCGCAAGGATATCCACCGAGGGATAAAGATTTGTTATCTCAGAAACGCCGTTTGACAGCGCCGCCGCTATCACCATTCTGTGTGCAACGCTTTTTGAGGGCGGAACTGTCACCTGTCCGCTGAGTTTTTTCGGAAATACAGTTATGTTCATCGCTATCCTCCGTTACATCTCTGTGATTATTTCAGCTATCTGCTCCTCGGATATCTCTTTGCCGTACTGATTTTCACCGAAGCACATCATCTCGCCTATTTCTTTTTGGAAAACAAATCTCAGCTTTCCGTCACGGACCTTTTTATCTGTATAAAGCTTTTTCACAAGAGCCTTTCTGTCAATATAGTCAGGTATTTTTGTAGAAGCTTTGCCCTTTCAAGAAGCTTTTCCACACGCTGTTCATTTTCATGGGATATAAAGCCAAGCTTCTCGCCCAATCTTGCCTGTGCCACCATACCGATAGCTACAGCTTCTCCATGATATAGTCTATAATCAGACACAGTTTCGATAGCTCTGCCGACAGTGTGACCGAGATTAAGCACCTCTCTCAGACCCGACTCTCTCTCGTCTTTCATTACCACTTTATACTTGACTTCGCAGTTTTTTCTTTGCGATATACTCGCAGGCTTCACCGTCACATTCAAGCACCTTTTCCACGTTTTTTTCAAGATACTCAAACAGCTCCTTATCACCAAGACAGCCGTGCTTTATAGTTTCCGCAAGACCGCTTGAAAGCTGTTTTTCAGGCAGAGTTTTCCATGTGTCTATGTCGAGATAAACTTTCTTGGGCTGATTGAACAGACCGATCAGATTTGTAGCAAGGGGCGTATCAACGGCAGTTTTTCCACCCACAGAAGCGTCAGCCGCCGCAAGGAGCGTTGTGGCATAATTCACAAAAGGCACTCCTCTGCCAAATGTTCCTGCAACAAAGCCTGCCAGGTCTGTGACAACTCCGCCGCCAACGGCTACCACACAGCAGTCACGGCGAAAGCCTTTTTCAAGCATAGAGTCCTCAACAAACTCTTTCATCTGCCTGGTTTTGGACTTTTCTCCCTCAGGTATCACAAAAAGCTCGGCTTTCAGACCTGCGGCATTTAGCCTGTCATAAATATCTCTGCCGTAAAGATCCACAACGATAGAATCCGTTGCAACGGCAAATTTCTTTATCTTTCCCACAAGACCGCCTTTAAGGTCGCTTACCAGCGTATCCTGCAATTTTCTGCCTATTTCTATATCATAAGAATCGTCCACGACCCTTTTAAGCTCGCAGTTGAATTTCATTAATATCAAAACCTTTCAGTACAATCTTTTACACAGCTATCATAAAAGCCTAATTGCCGTCTGAGCATTTCTCGGCGTCTATCGCAAGTGCAATGAGCAATCCTGCCAAAGCATTGCTATCGTCATAAACGTCTATGACATAGGTATCAGTAAGGTGCAAAAGCTCCTTTGACACATACATTATCTGTTCAGCACCGCTATAAACGGAATAGTCCCAGCCGAAAATATCACCCTCCACTCTCCAGCCGCAGAAGTCTATGTCGAACTTAGGCTTGAAAAAGGTGAACTCTTTCTTTATACAGCCCATATACTCTCCGCCTATGTATATCTCAAAGGTAGGGAATAATTTCAGCACCTTTTCTTTCAGCACGCCGACCTTGTTTCCCATGTTGTCGTATATCTCCAGCAAGTGACCCCATGCGAGTCTGCCTTTTACGCTGAAAACTGCGTTACCATATTCGTCGCACACATCATAGCTGTCAAACCATGAAAAAAGCCTTTGTTTAAGCACAAGTTTCATCGCTCTTCCTCCTTTGTACTTTATCCATTTACAGTTCTAAAACATTATACCACATAACTGAATATTTGTAAAGAAAAAGAGGTGCGAAAACACCTCTTTTTCAATGTCTTGTTTATTCGTTTACATCAAGAGGCTTGCCCATGAACTCGGAAAGTGCCTTAACTTTCTTCATTGTTTCAGCGAACTGTGCAGGAGTAAGTGACTGCGCACCATCGCTCCATGCGTTCTTAGGGTCATTGTGTACCTCTATCTCAAGTGCGTCACAGCCTGCTGTTACAGCGCAAAGTGCCATTGGCTCAACAAGTGAAGCGATACCTGTAGCGTGGCTAGGGTCGACAGTGATAGGAAGGTGTGTTTTCTGCTGAAGCAGAGGTACGGCTGAAAGATCGAGAGTATTTCTTGTGGCAGGCTCGAATGTGCGGATACCTCTTTCGCAAAGGATAACGTTCTGATTGCCCTCAGACATTATGTACTCAGCGGACATGAGAAGCTCCTGAAGTGTTGATGAAAGTCCTCTCTTGAGAAGAACAGGCTTGTCGCTTCTGCCGAGAGCCTTGAGAAGCGTGAAATTCTGCATATTTCTTGCTCCTACCTGAACAACGTCAACGTCAGCAAAGCAGTCAAGATCAGAAAGATCCATGATCTCAGTAACGATAGGCAGACCTGTTATCTTTCTAGCCTGAATGAGAAGGTCGATGCCCTCCTTGCCAAGACCCTGGAATGAATATGGTGAAGTTCTTGGCTTGAATGCGCCACCTCTGAGCATTGTTGCACCTGCTTCCTTTACAGCGATAGCAGTTGTGATTATCTGCTCCTCAGTTTCAACAGAGCAAGGACCTGCAATGACCTGAAGCTTTCCGCCGCCTATCTTTCTGCCTGCAACGTCGATAACAGTATTATCAGGGTGGAACTTTCTGTTAGCATTCTTGTAAGGCTCCTGAACACGCTGTACATTTTCAACACATTCCTTAGCCTGAACTGCTTCTATATCGATCTGAGTTGTGTCGCCAATAAGACCGATAACATTTGAATGAACGCCCTCTACCAGATTCGTCGATACATGGAACTGGTCGAGCCAGTTCAAAAGCTCTTCTACCTGTTTTTCCTGTGAATTGTTTTTCAATACGATGATCATGTTACTTTCCTCCGAAAATCAAATTTGTATAGGCAATAAAAACAGCCGTGACATTCTTTTACAAGAAAGCCACGGCTTATAATAAACGCATATATAAAAACAGAAACTTCTCTATACGCCTATTCTGATCTCGTCGCTTTCTTCACACGCCAAAAAACTCGAAGCCATAAAAGTAGCTCAAGCTCATAAAGAAGTATGTAAAGACTGCAGACATGATAACAGTAGACATATTCTGTTTTTTCCTTTCGATTTATTTGTTATTGCTAACCACGATTATTATACTCTCACAGGCAGGGCTTGTCAATAGCCATACCGAGAGTTTACATTTTTTTAACGTTTGCAAAACACTTTATTCTTCACTTTTTTACCTTATAGCTTTCCACAAGATGATAGACCTTGATATCCACAAGAGCGTCAAGAACATCCTCGCTGAATATCCTGCCCTCCTGCCTTATGGTGTTCACAAGACCCGCCTTGTCAAAAGGCAAAAGAAGCCTGCATCTTACGCTGTTTTCGGGTAACGCCCTTTGTATAGCCGCTAGCAGGCTGTCAATGCCTGTGCCGTTTTTGGCGGATATCTTCACCGCTTCACCTGATGTGTCAAGCTCGTTTATATAA
>VOFI01000867.1_pt1 | contig 50001 bp, 76 predicted proteins | sample 5384131 | NCBI WGS metagenome assembly VOFI01 (sample SAMN12384728, study PRJNA508395) | human gut metagenome | isolation source: healthy gut H | host: Homo sapiens
TCCACGACGGTTTTGGAATCCAGCGTTTTGGGGAAAGACTTGCGGGAACAGAATATGCGCAGCGTTTTATCGACCAGATCAAAGAGAGCGATATTGAGGTGCTTTTTAGAAACGATGGTTATTGAGATGACCCCGGAAAAAAGAGATTTATGCCTGCAGCGGAAAACACGGTATGGTTTATCTCACCTGCGGCGCGATTGTAGCGGCTATGGGATGCAGAGAACGGACTGCAAGCCAGGTGCTTTTATACGGAAAGCGTCCGGCCGGGGTGTACACGGCGGGAAGCGTCCAGCGATTCATCAATATGGAAGGCAAAATGCACTGGTCACGATTATGATTGCAAGAGATATTGTAAATAAAGAGCCGGGAGATAAAATGGTCCCGATTGCAGAATACGAGAGAAACTGCGGCTTTTCGAGATGGACGATCAGACGGCGATCAAGACGCTGTTAGACCATGGCTGCATGACAATCGAAAAATGCGGTCCGAAAGGAACTTTTTTAGAAAAAGATCAATTATGAAAAACTATGGACTTTTACCAATTGGGATCCTCTGCTTGGCTGCGTTCCGGTTCAGACGAGTAAGACCTTAAGCGGACTCCTTACGGGGATGAACCTTGTTTTAAAGAAAAAGGGAGTTCCGTTTAATCTCTCGTTTATGACTCCGGTAAAAACCGTTTGGTTTCCCTGGACAGGGGAAGATGTAATTTTGTGATTACGACAAAGCTGGCCTATGAGATCGGAAAAGAAACCTACAAAAATATTAGGCCGGCAATGGAATTAAAAAACTGTAAATATAACCTGGGTTACCGTATTTACTATAATACGGAGCAGTTTCAGGGCATTGAGGATGGGATGAGTATCGGCATCTACGAGAGCGCCCTGGAACAGACCTATCTGTCTAATCTGCTCTGCGAGGGCAAGGATGTAAAAAGTAGGACTGCACTACCACGAGACTTACAATGCGTTTGTACATAAGGAAATCGACCTGGTAGTACAGAGGGATGACTGCGAGGAGTATCAGATTTATAAAAATAAAAGCGTAAGCCTGGATTATCTGGGACTGGATGAACAGATAATGACCCCGGTGATACTGATTAATAAAGAAGACTATGGAATGGAAGAATTGATGAAAAACAATGTCAATGTGATAGAGATGGCGGCGATTCAAAAAAGACGTGATGGAAGGAAAGATGGATCCGTCTTACTATTAATTCTTCCGCTTAGACGAGGAGGAAAAGAAAATGGAATTACGAGAACAGACAATCAAAGAAATGGTTCGGTTACTGAGCGAAGAGCGGTGATTACGGATGAAAACGTAATCATCGAAAACGAGGGAGCGACCGTCCACAATTACGAGAAGGCATTTGGACATAAAAATCCGCATCAGCCTCTCTGCGTTGTCAATGTAAAAAATAAAGAAGAGATTAAAAAGGTGCTGACCTACTGCAATGAGAATAAAATCCATGTGATTGCAAGAACCGGCGCGAGCAGTTCCGAAGACCAGCTCCTTGTCATTGACGATCAGACTATCATTGTCGACGCTTCCGCAATGAACCGTTTAATCAAACTGGATACGGAAAATATGATGGCAACCGTAGAGTGCGGGATGCCGCTCGCCCAGTTGGAAAAAACTGGCCAACGAAAAGGGACTGACCACAGGACACAGCCCGCAGTCCTCCCCCGCTGGCACACCTGGGCGGCCTTGTGGCCACGAGAAGTATCGGCCAGTTCTCCACCTACTATGGCGGAATCGAGGATATGCTCTGCGGCCTGGAGGCAATCCTGCCAAACGGAGAGACTGTTAGAATTAAAAAATGCGCCGAGAAGATCGGCAGGTCCTGATCTGCGCCATTTCTTTTTAGGAAGCGAGGGAGCCTGGGCCTTTATGACAGAGATCACGGTAAAACTCTTCCCGTATTACCCGGATGATATGTGGATTGGCGGCTATATCGTAGAGAATTTCCACAAAGGCTTAGACTGTATCCGCGAGATTATGGCAAAAGGATATAAGCCGTCCGTTGTAAGGCTCTATGACAAGCCGGATGTCGACCACAATTACGGCAGCGTAAAATTAAAAGACGAGGAAGCGTTTATGTTCTTCAGCGCGGAAGGCCCGAAAGAAATTGCACAGGCTACGGGCGAGAGTATTCATAAAATCGCGATGTCCTATGATGCGGAATATATTGGAACAAAGGCGGTAGAGCACTGGTTTGTGAACCGGAATAATTTAAGTTTTACAGTCGGAACGCGAGGAGGAAAAGGACCGCTTCTTATCCACCCATATCTCCTATGCGACGATTGAGGTGTGCGCGGACTGGACGGATATTCACAAAATCTATGACGATGTGATGGCGGCCCTCCCGGAAAAATGCCCGAATCTGACGATGTTCGGAGGCCATGTATCCCACAGCTATATCAATGGAACCAATATTTATTTCGTTTACAATTTAAAAATCCAGGATTCCGAAAATGCAACGGCGGAGCACTATCAGGTGATGGAGGGCGTGTGCGACGAAGTTCTCAAATATGAGACGGGAACCATCGCGCACCACCATGGAATCGGGAAAGTACGTGTCCGCAAGATTGAGGAAGAGCTTGGCAGTTCCTTCCCGCTCGTGAGAATGATCAAGGACCAGTTAGACCCGAATGGAATTATGAATCCGGGAACCCTGTTGCCGTTGAAATAAAAACCCGCAGCAAGCTGGCGGACTATCAGACCAAAGGAGGATACTATGGCATATCTGATCGGGGAAGTGACAAAAGAACTGTTAGAGACCGTCCATGAGTTCTGCGAAAAAGAGGTGCGCGACCTGTGCAGAGAGTGCGACCGCAGCGGAGAAGTACCGCTTGGACTGTTTCGGCGGCGATGGAACTGCAATTTCATATGTTAGACATTCCCGAATGTTATGGAGGGTTAGGTCTGGATAAAATATCGGCGGGCGCCCCCGCTTTGAGGAGATGGCCAAAGCGGACGCGGGATTTGCCGTTACCTTCGCCGCAAGCAGTCTGGGATTAAAACCCATACTGTTTGCGGGGAGCGAAGAATTAAAAAGAAGCGTGCGCCCTCCTCGAACAGGGAGGGCTTGGCGCCTTTTGCCTGACGGAGCCGGAAGCAGGATCGGATGCGGGAGCGATAAAGACCGCGCGGAAAAAAGAGACGGGGCCTACCTTTTAAATGGAAGAAAATGCTTTATCACAAACGGTTCGATTGCGTCCTTTTACAGTGTGGCGGCTCTGACCGAGAACGGAGAGGGAAAAAAGAAATCTCCATGTTCTTTGTGAGAGCGGATGCAGAGGGCGTAAAGGCAGGCGGCCATGAAGATAAAATGGGAATCAGAACTTCCGATACGCGACGTGATCTTTGAGAATGTACTTGTCCCGGAGAGAAACCGGATTGGAATGGAGGGACAGGGATTTGAGACGGCAATGAAAGCCCTAGACGAAGCGAGAGCCTTTATGGGCTGCGTCGCCGTCGGAATCGCCCAGAGAGCGTTGGAGGAGGCAGTTGCCTATACAGCCATCAGGAAGCAATTTGGAAAACCTCTGAACAGAAACCAGGGGATGCAGTTTAAATTAGCGGGGATGGCAATGCAGACGGAGGCGGGACGGCAGATGACAGCCTATGCCCTAACAAGGATGGAGCAGGGCATATCCTTTAAAAAAGAGGCGGCAATGGCAAAATGCTGCGCCTCCGATGCCGCGGTGAAAGTGACGCAGGAAGCCGTACAGTGTTTTGGCGGCTATGGGTACAGCCGGGAATATCCGGTGGAAAAACTCCTAAGAGACGCCAAGATTTTTCAGATTTTTGAGGGAACGAACGAGATCTTAAAAACGATTATTGCAAGAGAAATCCAAACGTTTTAATCAGGAGGAGAAGATGGACATTTTAGTCTGTATGAAGCAGGTAATAGATGATTCTGTTCCACTGGACCCGGCTGGTCTTGAAAGCGCATCCACAATCTTAAATCCTTATGACGGATACGCCTTAGAACTTGCCCCTCAGATATGTGCAGAAACATGAGGGCAGCGTTACCGTTCTATCGGCGGGAGGAGCTGGGATTGAGCCTGTTCTCTATCAGGGGAATGGCATGCGGGGCAGATCAGGCTGTCCGCATAGGCTGCGATGACAATTCCGGTGATTTTTCACAGGCGATTTGGGCGGGAATCTGCGAATTAGAACAAAAAAAAAAGAGGAAAGCCCTATGATCTGGTTTTGGTGGGAAAAGAGGCTCCTGATACGATGAGCGGAGGAACCGGGCCAAAGCTGGCGCATCTTCTGAGAGAGGATTTCTCAGTCTGGTGACCGGGTTTGATGAACATACTGCGAAAAGGCAGACGGACGAGGGGAGTCAGAAATACCGCTGGCTGTCCCCTTTCGTCTTTTCTGTGGAGCGGTTTGGGAATGATCTCAGGTATCCGACGCTTAAAAACAAACTGGCCGCCCGAAAAAAAAAGAAATAGAACGGATAGAGGGGGAGGCCGGGGCGCAAGATTCGTCCCGCAAAAGGAGTACATCGCTTTTTCGAAGAGGAAGGGATGTATCCCGGTTCAGCCGGAACAGATACAGGACGCCGTTCAAACAATCGGGAAATCATAGAAGAAAAAAAATCGGGGGGAAAAATAGGATGGAAAGTCTGCTGGTGTATCTGGGAGATGGAGATACGATCAAAGAAAATGCCGCGCTTTTTGTCGGGAAAAGAATGTTGGTCCCTGTCCGGTTTGCGAGGTCATAGGAGCCGTATTCGGCGCTCTTTTGGAGGAGGAGAGGGCGTTTTTATACGGCGCAGGAGCACAGACGCTGATCGAGATTACGGAAAATGAAACCTCCTATTGGAAAGCGGATACCAGGGCAAAAAATCCTGACAGATCTGTTAAAACAGAACAAAGGAACGCTTTTTTTAGGAGACACCATACAGGAGAGAGAGATCGGGGCGAGGGTGTGCGCGGCGATGGGCTGGCCCGGCTGGAATCATATTGTTTCCGTGGAGTCCGAGGGTGAGAGAAAGCGTATCAGAAGGCTGGCATACGGGAAATGCCTGCTGGAAGAGATTTCCTTAAGACAGCCGTCAGTCATGTCTTTTTTGCTGCGTCCCCGGCAGCTTGCAAATGGGACGGGGGGGGGCGAACTTGTATCTTACAGTGCAGATCATATCCGTCCTTTTGGACAGGCGGAGTGTGTTGAAGAAATCCGGGAGCCTGTAGAAGATATAGACCTGGAAAAGGCAGAGATTGTAATTGGCGGAGGAAACGGACTTGGCGGGAGAGAAAATTTTGAACTTCTTAGGGAACTGGCAATCCGCTTAGGCGGGGCCGTAGCGGCCACAAGACCTGTGATCGAAGCCGGATGGGCGCCAAGAAACCGGCGGGGTAGGACAGTCCGGGAAGAGCATTTCGCCGGAATTGTATCTGGCGTTTGGGATATCCGGGGCCTCTCAGCATATTTCGGGCATGATCAACGCGAAATATGTCGTTGCGGTCAACACGGATGCCGAGGCTCCTATCTTTCAATATGCCGATTACGGAATCGTGGGAGACGTCAATGAAATACTTCCAAAATTGTTACAGGATCTAAAATGAGGGATGTCATACGGCACCCCTCATTTTAGCAGTTCTTATTTTATTATATAGAAGGAGAATCTTTTTTATTCAACCAGCCATTTTCCGGCACGTTTTCTCGCGCGTTCCCATCCCTCATAATTTTTCGTTCTCTTCTCATCGTCCATCTGCGGCGTAAAGGTCCGGTCGATATCCATAACACTTGCAAAATCTTCCTGTTTTGCAAGTCCGGCTCCAATCAAAGCCATCTCAGCTCCGCCTAAAGCAGTAGCCTCTACAGAATTCGGACGGGATACGGAAGCCTGCGTATAATCGGCAATCATCTGAGCTAAGAGATTATTCTTAGAAGCTCCGCCGTCGATTTGCAGATTGTTTACCGAGATACCGGTTCTGTCCTTTACAACGTTCATAATGTCGGCGAGTGAGAATGCGATTCCCTCCAAAGTAGCGCGGACAAGATGAGCCTTTGTGGCGCCTCTGCTGATGCCAGCGATCAGTCCGCGGGCAAACGGGTCATATTCCGGGCAGTTGATTCCCGCTAGGGTAGGTACGAAATAAACGCCGTTCGTATCTTCTACGCTGGCCGCAATTTCCTCAGTCTCAGCGGAAGAATTGATAATCTGAAGGCCGTCCCTGAGCCATTGAACGGCGGAACCGGTCACGGCGATCATGCCCTCATAACAGTAATAGGTCACTCCGTTGAGTGTCCAGGCGATTAAGGTATCCAGTCCGTCAGGCGGCAGTTTGACTTCGGTACCGATATTGATATCCATAAAGGTTCCCGTTCCGTTGGTACACTTTGCGGAACCCGCCTGATGGCAGTTCTCGGAAAAGAGTGCGGATTGCTGGTCAGCGATTGCTCCGGTAATCGGAATCGGGGGAACCAAACAGATTCGTCGTTCCATAATCAGCCGCATCGTCTAATACCTCCGGGAAAATAGATACAGGCACCTTCAGGTGATCGAAAATCGGCTGATACCATTTCTTTTCCTTTAAGTCGTAGCAGCCTAGAGAGGAAGCGTTTGAGCTGGCAACTGCATGAACAGCGCCCTCCGTCAGTTTCCAGATCAGCCAGCAGTCAATCGTACCGAATAAAATATCGCCGGAGTTGACCTGGCTCTCAATGCCGTCCACATTGTCCATCAGCCAGCGGATTGGAAGCACCGGCTGGTAAGTACAGAGTTTTTTGCCGGTAGCGGCAAAGGTATCTTTGCCGATTTGCTCGGATGATGCCAGACGGTCAGCCATTTCCCCACAACGGCTGTCCCGCCATACGATTGCGTGATGAATCGGCAGTCCGTGTTTTTATCCCACAGAACAAAAGTATTGCGCTGATTGGTGATACCGATGCGGTGCAATATCGTCACTTGAGATAGAAGCCTGTTCCATAGCCTGTCGGCACATCTGGATACTCTTGTCATAGATTTCCATAGCGTCGTGCTCTACCTTGTCAGAAGCTGAGGAGTGTACTGGGTAAACTCCGTGTAACTGGAGGCGATAATGTTAAGACTTTTGTCAAAAATCAGTGAGCGTGTTCCGGTTGTCCCCTCGTCAATAACCATTACATAGTTTTTGCCATCGCAATTCTCCTTTCTTATGAGGCATAAAGTAATTTAAACCATACTTTTATACGAAAAAAATTAAAATAATGAAAAAAATACTTTATGCCGAAATAGTAAGGCGAGGCCGCTTTAAGAGGGTCAAACTGGCGCCGCCGAGCGAACCGCCATGTCATTTTTCCTAATGATATAGGAAAATAGTACTGAAAACCGTACTTTTATCGTAAAACTACTTACAATATAAGTATATATGGTAATGCACAAAAAATCAACATATTTTTACAGGAAAGAAGTATTTCGTTGACTTTCTGAAATGGACTGTATTATAATTTTTTCTGTAGCAGAATCGAAGTGTCGAAAGAGATACGTAAAAGGCACATAAATGGAGGATAAAGCATGCGAGGAATTTAAACCGATCAAAGAGGGAAAAGTACGCGAGGTATATGACAATGGCGAGAGCCTCATTATCACAGCGACGGACAGAATCTCAGCATTCGACCATATCTTAAAAAATAAAATTACAAAAAGGGAGCCATTTTGACACAGATGTCAAAATTCTGGTTTGATTTTACCAAAGATATTGTTCCAAACCATATGCTTTCTACAGATGTAAAAAAGACATGCCGGAATTTTTGGACAAGAGAGGTTCGACGGAAACAGTATGATGTGTAAAAATTGGAAATGCTTCCGATAGAGTGTATTGTGCGCGGATATATTACGGGAAGCGGATGGGAGAGCTACAAGGAAAACGGGACCGTCTGCGGCATTACGCTCCCGGAGGGATTAAAAGAGTCCGAGAAACTTCCGGAGCCGATTTACACTCCGAGTACAAAGGCAGAAATCGGCCTTCACGATGAAAATATCTCTTTTGAAAAAAGTGTGGAGATTTTGGAGGAAATCTACCCGGAGAAAGGACGCGATTATGCGCAGCAGATCAAAGAGTGTACGATCGCTCTCTATGAAAAATGCGCGGAATATGCGAAAAGCAAGGGAATCATTATCGCAGATACCAAGTTTGAATTTGGACTGGATGAGAACGGCAGGGTGGTACTCGGAGACGAAATGCTCACACCGGACAGCTCCAGATTCTGGCCGCTTGAGGGTTATGAGCAGGGAAAACCGCAGCCGTCCTTTGATAAGCAGTTTGTAAGGGACTGGTTAAAAGCAAATCCGGACAGCGATTATTTACTGCCGGAAGAAATCGTGGATAAAACGGTTGACAAATACAAAGAAGCGTTCGAACTGTTGACCGGGAGAAAATTTGATTAAAGAGAGTTTGGAAAGAAAGGGAAATGGCCCAATGAGTGAAAAAAGTTGGAGAAAAATACATTAAGTCACAGCCCGCATGAAGAATGTGGTGTTTTCGGGATGTATGATTTTGACGGAAACGATGTTGCGTCTACCATTTACTATGGACTTTTTGCTCTACAGCACCGTGGACAGGAGAGCTGTGGAATTGCGGTCAGCGACACATGCGGACCTAAGGGTAAGGTCACTGTCCACAAAGATATGGGGCTGGTCAATGAGGTTTTTACACAGGATATTTTAGATTCCATGAAGGGGGATATCGGCGTCGGACATGTCCGCTATTCCACGGCGGGAGCATCCACGAGGGAAAACGCACAGCCGTTGGTGCTCAACTATGTCAAGGGACCTTAGGACTTGCCCATAACGGAAATCTGATCAACGCCAATGATCTGCGCAAGGAATTAGAGTACACCGGAGCGATTTTTCAGACAACCATCGACTCCGAGGTGATCGCCTATCATATCGCAAGGGAACGCCTCAATTCGAAAACGGTGGAGGAAGCGGTAAAACTTGCGGCTAAGAAGATCAAGGGAGCCTATGCCCTTGTAGTGATGAGTCCGCGCAAACTAATCGGGGCAAGGGACCCGTTTGGATTCAAGCCCCTCTGTATCGGAAAGAGGGACAACGCCTATATTCTGGCCTCGGAAACCTGTGCTTTGGACACTCTGGGGAGCAGAGTATGTCAGGGACGTATTGCCGGGGGAGGTCGTCACAATCACCCCGGAAAAAAGGAATCGTATCGGACACCTCTCTCTGTCTTCCAAAAAGGGCAGGAGGCGCGGTGCATCTTTGAATATATCTATTTCGCAAGGCCGGACAGCCAGATTGACGGGGTCGGAGTCTATCATTCTCGAATTATGGCGGGAAGATTTTTAGCCATCGACTCTCCGGTGGAGGCGGACTTAGTCGTTGGGGTGCCGGAGTCCGGGAATGCGGCCGCCTTAGGATACGCTTTAGAATCGGGGATTCCATACGGGAAAGCCTTTGTGAAAAACGGATATGTGGGACGAACCTTTATCAAGCCCAAACAGAGCAACCGGGAGTCCAGCGTCAAGATCAAACTGAATGTCCTAAGAGAAGCGGTGGAGGGAAACGGATTATAATGATTGACGATTCCATCGTGCGCGGGACAACCTCAGACCGGATTGTGCGGATGCTGCGGGAGGCGGGCGCCACAGAGGTGCATGTGCGCATCTCGTCCCCGCCGTTCTTATGGCCCTCGCTATTTTGGGACAGATATCCCGGATAGGGAGCAGTTGATCGCTTACAACCGCACCATAGATCAGATTCGGGAAGTGATTGAGCGGATTCTTTGGGCTATTTAGAGATACCGAGACTAGAAGAGATCGCAGACGGACTTTCCATCTGCAAGGGATGCTTTACCGGAAAATACCCGATCGAGCCGCCGAAGGAAGATATTCGCGGCGATTTTGAGAGATAGGAATGAGAGAGGAGAATACCATGTCGACAGACAGATACAACAGCCCGCTATCAGAGCGCTATGCCAGTAAGGAAATGCAGTATATTTTTTCCCCGGATATGAAATTCCGTACATGGAGAAGACTCTGGATTGCACTGGCAGAAACCGAGATGGAGCTTGGATTAAGTGAGAACGGAAAACCGGTGATTACACAGGAACAGATTGATGAGTTGAAGGCAAACGCGCAGGATATTAACTATGACGTGGCAAAAGAGCGGGAAAAATTAGTCCGCCACGATGTGATGAGCCATGTCTATGCTTACGGCCAGCAATGTCCGAAAGCGGCTGGAATCATTCATTTAGGCGCGACCTCCTGCTATGTCGGGGACAACACTGATATCATAGTGATGCATGAGGCGCTGAAACTGGTGCGCAAAAACTGGTCAATGTGATTGATGAACTTGCCAAATTCGCAGACCAGTATAAAGACCGCCGACGCTGGCATTTACGCATTTTCAGCCGGCGCAGCCGACGACCGTGGGAAAACGGGCAACGCTCTGGATGCAGGAATTTTTGATCGACTTAGAAGATTTAGAGTATGTGATGGGCAGTCTGAAGTTGTTAGGCTCCAAAGGGAACGACCGGAACCCAGGCGAGCTTCCAGGAACTTTTTGCAGGCGATCAGGAGACGATTGACAAGATTGACCCGATGATTGCAAAAAAAAGATGGGATTTGGGGAATGTTATCCGGTATCGGGACAGACTTATTCCAGAAAAGTGGACACGAGAGTTGCCAATATTTTAGCGGGAATCGCCGCAAGCGCGCACAAAATGTCCAATGATATCCGCCCGCTTCAGCACTTAAAAAGAAGTGGAAGAGCCGTTTGAGAAAAACCAGATCGGTTCCTCCGCAATGGCATACAAGCGGAATCCGATGCGCAGCGAGCGGATTGCATCCCTTGCCAGATATGTGATGGTGGACGCCTTAAATCCGGCGATTACCTCCGCAACCCAGTGGCTTGAGAGAACCTTGGATGATTCCGCGAACAAGCGTCTGAGCATCCCGGAGGGATTTCTTGCCGTGGACGGAATCTTAGACCTCTGTCTGAATGTAGTGGACGGTCTGGTGGTCTACGAGAAAGTAATCCGTAAACATATGATGGCGGAGCTCCCGTTTATGGCGACGGAAAATATTATGATGGACGCGGTAAAGAACGGCGGAAACCGTCAGGAGATGCACGAAAAAATCCGCCAGCTTTCCATGGAAGCCGGAAAGAATGTCAAAGAAGAGGGAAAAGAAAAACAACCTCTTAGAGCTGATCGCGGCAGATCCGGCGTTCAACCTGACCTTAGAGGAATTGGAGCGCTCCATGGACCCCTGCAAAATATGTGGGAAGAGCGCCTCTTCAGGTGACAAAGTTTTTGGAAAACGTTGTACATCCGGCGCTGGCAGAGAAAAGAACTGCTCGGCGTGGAAGTGGAGATTACGGTCTGATATGCTTGGTACGATTGTAAACACCTTAGCGGTACTGGCGGGAAGCATTTTGGGTTTATTGCTTACTGCTGTCACAAAAAAATTCGGAATGAAGGTGTCAGAACGTTTTTCCGAACGGATTATGCAGGCGTTGGGTCTGTGTACCATATACATCGGGATCAGCGGTTCCCTGGAGGGGGGAGAATACTTTGGTGCTGATTCTCTCCATGGTAATCGGGACTCTGATTGGGGAGGCGCTGGATCTCGATGAGAAGATCAACCGTCTGGGGAATTTTCTGGAAAAAGAAATTCCAGGGTTCCGGCGGCGGGAAAAGAAAGGGATTGCAGAAGGGTTTGTGAGCGCATCCCTTCTGTTTTGCGTGGGGGCGATGACCATTGTCGGCTCTTTGCAAAGCGGCCTGACCGGGCGGCATGAGACATTGTTTGCGAAATCCATGTTAGACTTTGTGGCGGCCATCGTTTTTGCCTCATCCCTTGGACTTGGAGTGATCTTCTCGGCGGTGTTTGTGTTGGTCTATCAGGGGCGATTACACTGGCGGCACAGTGGCTCTCACCGCTTCTGACCGATACGGTCGTTCAGGAAATGTCCTGCGCAGGTTATGTGATTATTATCGCGTTGGGATTGAATATGTTACATATCTCGAAATTTAAGGTGATGAATTTTGTTCCGGCAATCTTTCTTCCGATTCTGATCTGCCGTTTTTTTTGATCTGCGGTATCTTCTGTATTTTCGGAAGTCTTGAATAGTTCCCAAAAAACAGGGAAATAATGAGGATAATAATGAAAACGTAAAAGGAGAGTCCTATGAATAATTATTATCCCATCACAGAAGTAAAAGCACGTCAGATTTTGGATTCGAGAGGAAATCCGACGATCGAGGCGGAGGTCAAGGCGGCAGATTATATCATCGGAAGGGCGTCCGTTCCATCCGGCGCAAGCACCGGAAGATTCGAGGCAGTAGAGCTTCGGGACGGAACCACCGAATATTTCGGCCTTGCGGTACAAAATGCGGTGCGCCATGTCAATGAGAGGATTGCAAAGAGATTACCGGCATGAATGTCTTAGAGCAGGGAAAACATTGATGCGAAAATGATCGCCTTAGATGGCACGGAAAATAAGAGCAATCTCGGAGCAAACGCCATGTTGGCAGTCTCTATGGCTGTGGCAAGGGCGGCGGCAAATGCCTTAGAGATTCCGCTTTACCGTTATCTGGGCGGATGCCATACCAGACTCTTTCCGGTTCCGATGATGAATATTATGAACGGTGGAAAACACGCGGCGAATACCGTGGATTTTCAGGAATTTATGATTATGCCGGTAAATGCCGCGAATTTTGCGGACGCGCTTCGCAAATGCGCGGAGGTGTATCATAATTTAAAGAGACTTTTAGAAGAAAAGAATCTATCGACCGGGGTGGGAGACGAGGGCGGATTTGCACCGGATCTTCCGGACGCGAAGGCAGTCTTAAAATTCATTGTAAAAGCGATTGAGGCGGCAGGCTACGAGTCAGGCAAGGATTTTAAGATTGCGTTAGATGTGGCGGCAAGCGAATTGTACAAAGAAGAGGACGGCATGTACCACTTTGAGGGCGAGAGCAAAATCAAAGACGAGGAAGTGATCAGAGACACCGGAGAGATGATTTCTTATTATGAGGAATTGATTGAGGAATTTCCGATTATTTCGATTGAGGACGGACTTGCGGAGGATGACTGGGACGGCTGGAAGGAATTGACGAGACGTCTTGGCGACCGCATCCAGCTTGTCGGGGATGATCTGTTTGTCACAAATACAAAACGTCTGGATTTGGGAATTAAGTTCCGCACCGGAAATGCGATCTTAATCAAGGTCAATCAGATCGGTACGGTGACAGAGGCGATGGACGCGATTGAACTGGCGCAGAAAAACGGATTTAAAGCGGTGATTTCCCACCGTTCCGGGGAGACGGAAGATTCCTTTATCGCAGATCTTTCCGTGGCGGTCAATGCGGGACAGATCAAGACGGGAGCGCCTTGCCGAAGCGAGCGCGTGGCGAAATATCGAACTTCTGCGCATCGAGGAAGAGATGAAAGAAGCGGCGAAATTTACGAATCCTTTCAATAAAATATCAGGGATTTAGCTTTTAGCGTTGAAATGAGTAAAAAAGAGGGAAAATAGAGGGTTATCTGGATTTGACAAACATTTACAAAAATTCTTTTTTATTGTGTGAAAATATACAAACATGGCACCTTTTGGTGTATAATTAATTTAGGAAATAAACATACGAAAGAAGGTGTCCTTAATGAAAAATTAGAGTTACGAAAACTGCTAATCTATGCTATTAGTGTATACCGGATTCCACAGAAAATCAAGGGGATGACCGATAAAAGGAAAAAGAAAAGGGATCCCGTTCTTCAACCTTATCATGCCAGTTTTTATGGCCCTGCTTTTTGCAGTACGAAAGCTTCCATACGTTTTTTCAGTGCTCCTGAAAGCATGGGGAGGCGGTTCGGCAACTTCATCCGTGGAAGAATACCGAAAGTGGATGCAGTCCGCGACGCACTTGCGCTGCTTGAGGCCGATGAGGTAGGGGACCTATTGGATTCTATTGTGGAAAAAACATATCGGAATGCCGTGTTCCGTTCCGGCACCATCGGCGGGTATACTGCGGCAGCGGTTGACGGGGTGGAGCTGTTTAGCAGCACAAAGAAATCCCGCAGGAAATGCCTGACAAGGAAAAACAAAGCCGGACAGACAGAATATTTCCACCGTTCTGTGGTGTGCGCGTCCATAGGGCACAGCCCGCACGTGGTCCTGGGACAGGAGATGCTTACCCCGCATGGGATGGAGGGGAAAAGGATGAAGGGGAACTCACTGGGGGAAACGGCTGGTAAAGGGACCGCACAGGAAATTCGGACATTTTGCAGATGTGATTGTAGCAGACGCATTGTACCTGAACGCCCCGTTCCTTAACACAGTCCTGGACTGCCATATGGATGCAGTCATCCGCCTGAAGGATGAGGAACGACTGATTTACAAGGATGCAAAGGGGCTGTTTGAAGGGGAAGGGAGAAAGGACGGGTTCCGCCGTGGGAGGAAACGGATCGAAGCGTGGGATACCAGTGGTTTTGAAATGGAAGGGTAACGGTCCCATTAAGGGTGGTCAGGTTTTGCGAACACGAGGAGAAAAAAAGATGGTACGGAAGAGGTCCATTGGGTGTGGCTGGTGACAACCAGTGACGTGGTCCCATATGAAATCCTATGGAAGATGATGCATAAACGGTGGGATATTGAGGAAAACGTCTTCCACCAGCTAAAGACGTAATACTATGCGAAACACTGTTACTGCCATGCGGGAGTGGAAGCGGTTTTCCCCTGCTGACACTGGTTGCATTCAATATCAGGGAGCTATACCTGTACCGTAGGATACATTGGTTTAAAGGAAGCAGGGTAACCCGGAAAAGTGTAACGAGAATATTCAGGGATGACCTGCTGGTAGAGAATTACTGCAGCCTTTGCTGTATCAGGAAGGCGGGTAAAGGGAATCAATTCCATAAGGCAGCCCATAAAACCGACAGGGATTTTTTTACGCTTTTTTATCAAAGGCTTATGATCATGACGGTAACTGCTATTAAGAAAAAGCACTTGTAGACGTAAAACACAAAATGTATAAATATGAAGCAGGTAAAAACGATAAAAGCTAAATCCCTGCGTAGTTGGTAAGTTCCTTGACTTTTGGGGAAAAATAGATGATACTATAATTATTACTTTATATGCCCGTTCTTAGTAAAAAAGATGCGCCGATGCGCACAGGCCATCACCCTAAAGGGGTGACAGGTAAAAAAGGAGGAAAACGAATGAAAGGTAAAAAATTCCTAAGCCTTGGAATGGCGGCCGTCCTGGCATGTTCCGCTTTTTCCGGCGACCAGTTATGCAATGGAAACAGACGCGGAGGTCTACGAAGAGACAGATATTATTGGAGATGAAGAAGAAGGGGGGAGGTTCCTCGGAGGGACTGAGAGAAGGGATTTTTCTTACTATAAGTTAGAAGAAGGGGGAGTGGTAGTCACACACTATTATGGGGATGGCGGAAATGTCCAGATTCCTGCAACAATTGCAGGGGAACCGGTGAAAACGCTCCATAAAACGTTTAGTCTCTGTGCAAATGTGACAGGCGTTACCATCCCGGACAGTGTAACAAGTATTGAGGGCGATACTTTTTTTGAAATGTACCAACCTCACAAGCGTTATCATTCCTGACAGTGTAGAAAATATAGATAGCCGTGCTTTTGGCGCATGTGGTATCACAAGTATTACAATTCCGGCTGGTGTAAACCGTATCTCTAACCGTGCATTTTTAAAGTGCAGTAAATTAACAGAAATCGCTGTATCTCCCGACAATCAGACTTATACGTCGGAGGACGGAGTACTCTATAACAAAGAGAAAACAAAATTGTGCATCTGCCCGGATGGAAAAAGAGGGAGTTTTGACCATTCCGGAAGGCGTGGAATATATTCCGGCGGACGCCTTTGGCGAATGTGACGGTCTTACCAAAATTGAGATTCCAGCAAGTCTGATCAATTTTGGAATCGGAGGAGGATGACAATGTAGGGACGTTCAGCGGGGGTGAAAAACTGGCGGAAATTGTAGTATCCGCTGATAATCCTGCGTATGCATCGGAGGCTGGGATCCTTTATGACAAAAACAAAACAAGACTGATCTGTTGTCCGGTAAAAAAAAAGAAGGAGCTGTGACAGTTCCGGACAGCGTGACGTCCATAGCGGTCGACGCTCTTTTCGGATGCAACGATATTACGAAACTTGTGATGCCGGCAGGCACAACCGACTTGGGTCTGGATGAAGATGGATGGTTGTTTGGGATCGGCGATAAACTGACCGAAATTATAGTGTCCGCCGATAATCCTAAGTATGCGTCGGAGGACGGGGCTTTGTATAATAAAGCTAAGACCCGCTGATTGACTGCCCGCGGGGAAAAGAGACGCTTACGATTCCTGCCAGTGTGACGGAAATAGCGGAGACCCACGGGTTTAAATCCTGCAAAAGCTTACGGAGATTACAGTATCGCCGGACAATCAGACCTATGCGTCAGAAGACGGAATCCTCTATAACAAGGAAAAACGAACCTGATCGCCTGTCCGGGAGGGAAAAAGCGGAGAGACTGTAATTCCAGCCAGTGTGACAGAGATTGAGTATGACGCGTTTCCATGTCTTGAGGATGGAACGTACCCGGTTCAGTTGATCGTAACCCCAGGCAGTTATGCGGAAACCTATGCGAAAGAGCATGAACTTCCATATGCCTATCCGGAAGGGGAAGCTTCATGTCAGCACCAATACAAAACAGAAATTACAAAGGCGCCGTCCTGTACGGCGGCAGTGAACAGACGCAGACTTGTCAAAAGTGCGGAGATACAAAAAAGACAGCCGTTCCTGCCACAGGACATACATACCAGACCACAGTTGTCCAGGCGTCTGTAAATAAAGACGGACAGATCATCACAAAATGTACAAAATGCGGGGACACAAAGACCGTCACGATCTATGCTCCAAAGACCATCCGTCTCTCAAAAAACAGAATTTACTTACAACGGAAAGGCGCAGAAGCCGTCCGTGACCGTGACGGACAGTGCCGGGAAAACGATTGCGGCCTCCAACTATACCGTATCTTACGCGAGCGGAAGCAAAAAACGCCGGAACCTACACGGCCACAGTTGCCTTCAAGGGCAATTACAGCGGAACCGTGAAAAAGACATATACCATCCAGCCGAAGGGAACCAGCCTTTCCAGCGTCAAGGCAAAGAAAAAAAGGCTTTACGGCAAAGTGGAAAAAGCAGACCGCCCAGACTGACGGCTATGAGATCCAGTACTCCACCGACAGAAAGTTTAAAAAGGGAACGAAGATCAAAGAGGTGAACAAAAACAAAACCACATCCCAGAGCATCTCAAAATTAAAAGCAAAGAAAAAATATTATGTGAGAATCCGCACCTATAAGAAAGTGAAAGTAAACGGAAAATCTACCAAGATCTGTTCCGGCTGGTCGAAGGTAAAAACTGTCAAAACAAAGAAATAGAACCATGTTTTTGCCAATTTCTAAAAATAATAGTGAAAAATTTAACAGAGTTAAGAAATATACTTGAAATTTTTAGTAAAATTGGTTAAAATACAATCAGTTGAGTACTTGTACTCAAAAACAAGCAAATTTCATTAAAAATTTCTAGGAGGAATAAGAAATGGCAGTAAGAGTAGCAATCAATGGTTTCGGCCGTATCGGCCGTCTTGCATTCAGACAGATGTTCGGTGCAGAAGGATATGAAGTAGTAGCAATCAACGATCTGACAAGTCCTAAAATGTTAGCACACCTGTTAAAATATGATTCTTCTCAGGGTAAATATGAGAAGGCAGAGACAGTAAGCGCTGGCGAGGATTCCATCACAGTTGACGGAAAAGAGATCAAAATCTATGCTTTCCCGGATGCAAATAACTGCCCATGGGGAGAATTAAAAGTTGACGTGGTATTAGAGTGTTCTGGATTCTATACATCAAAGAAAAAGCACAGGCGCATATTAATGCAGGTGCCCGCAAAGTTGTTATCTCTGCTCCAGCAGGAAATGACCTTCCTACTATCGTATACAACACCAACCACAAGACATTAAAGGCTTCTGATACCATCATTTCCGCAGCTTCCTGTACAACAAACTGCTTAGCTCCTATGGCAGACGCATTGAACAAATACGCTCCGATCCAGTCTGGTATCATGGTACCATCCACGCTTATACAGGTGATCAGATGACATTAGACGGACCACAGAGAAAAGGTGATTTAAGAAGATCCCGTGCAGCAGCAGTCAACATCGTTCCGAACAGCACAGGTGCTGCAAAGGCAATCGGATTAGTTATCCCAGAGTTAAACGGCAAATTAATCGGTTCTGCACAGCGTGTTCCTACACCAACAGGTTCTACAACAATCTTAACAGCAGTTGTTAAAAAAAGCTGGTGTAACAAAAGAAGACATCAATGCAGCTATGAAAGCAGCAGCAAATGATCCTTCGGATACAACGAGGATGAGATCGTTTCTTCTGATATCGTAGGAATGAGATTTGGTTCTTTATTCGATGCAACTCAGACAATGGTTAATCAATTGCAGATGATTTATACGAAGTACAGGTTGTTTCATGGTACGATAACGAAAACAGTTACACAAGCCAGATGGTTCGTACAATCAAATACTTCTCAGAATTAGCATAAGTATTGATACCAGAGTAAAAAAAGACTCAACATGGGTCCGGTCTTTAAAGGGCCGGACTCATTTTTTTTTTCGTTTACGGAGATAAGGTTTCAGATTTCGGTAAACGTACATAACAATATCCAGGAGGAAAATAAAAATGGGATTAAACAAAAATCTGTAGATGATATTAATGTAAAGGGACTCAGAGTTTTGCAGATGTGATTTTAATGTTCCTTTAAAGGATGGTAAGATCACAGACGAGAACCGTCTTGTAGCTGCACTTCCAACAATCAAAAAGTTAATCGCAGACGGCGGAAAAGTAATTCTTTGCTCCCACTTAGGGAAAACCAAAGGGAGAGCCAAAACCAGAGTTATCTTTAGCACCTGTAGCAGTAAGACTTTCCGAGTTATTAGGACAGGAAGTAAAATTTGCAGCAGATAACGAAGTAGTAGGACCAAATGCAAGAGCAGCCGTAGAGGCAATGAAAGATGGAGACATCATCCTTTTAGAGAATACACGTTACAGAGCAGAAGAGACAAAGAATGGAGAGGCTTTCTCAAAAGACCTTGCTTCTATCTGTGATGTATTCGTAAATGATGCATTCGGTACAGCTCACAGAGCACACTGCTCTAACGTAGGTGTGGCTGAATTAGTAGATACAGCAGTAGTTGGATACCTGATGCAGAAAGAAATCGATTTCTTAGGCAATGCTGTAGAGAACCCAGTACGTCCTTTCGTTGCTATCCTTGGTGGAGCAAAAGTTGCAGATAAGTTAAACGTTATCTCTAACTTACTTGAGAAGTGTGATACCCTGATCATCGGCGGTGGTATGGCATTTACACATTCTTAAAAGCACAGGGAAAAGAGATCGGATTATCTTTAGCAGATGACAGCAAGATTGATTACTGTAAAGAAATGATGGAAAAAGCTGAGAAGCTTGGTAAGAAATTATTACTTCCAATTGATACAACCATTGCAGTAGGATTCCCTGATCCGATCGATGCACCGATCGATGTAAAAGTAGTACCGGCAGATTCAATCCCGGCAGATATGGAAGGTTTAGACATCGGAACAGAGACAGCAAAATTATATGCAGATGCAGTGAAATCTGCTAAGACTGTTGTATGGAACGGACCGATGGGTGTATTTGAGAACCCGACACTTGCAGCAGAACAATTGCAGTAGCAAAAGCATTAGCTGAGACAGATGCAACAACCATCATCGGTGGTGGTGATTCCGCAGCAGCAGTAAACCAGTTAGGATTTGGTGACAAGATGACCCATATCTCAACAGGTGGTGGAGCTTCCTTAGAGTTCTTAGAAGGAAAAAGAGCTTCCGGGTGTAGCGGCAGCGAATGATAAATAGGATATTTCGTAAGTTCAAGTGTAGTGAAGAACGAACTTCCTTGTTTTTTATAGGATCAATACATTGAAAAAAAAGGAGAATAAAACAATGGCAAGAAAGAAAATTGTAGCAGGTAACTGGAAAATGAATAAAACTCCTAGTGAGGCAGTTGAATTAGTAAAGGAGTTAACTCCATTAGTAAAAAATGATGACGTAGACGTAGTATTCTGCGTACCGCAATCGACATTATCCCAGCTATGGAAGCTGCAAAAGGTTCTAACATCGCAATTGGTGCAGAGAATATGTACTATGAAGAGAGCGGAGCATACACAGGAGAGATCGCTCCAAACATGTTAGTAGATGCGAGGCGTAAAATACGTTGTATTAGGACATTCCGAGAGAAGAGAATACTTTGCAGAGACAGATGAGACTGTAAACAAAAAAAAGTATTAAAAGCATTTGAGCATGGTATTACACCGATCATCTGCTGCGGTGAGTCTTTAACACAGAGAAAACAGGGTATCTACATTGACTGGATCCGTATGCAGATCAAGATCGCATTCCAGGATGTAACAGCAGATCAGGCTAAGAAAGCAGTAATCGCTTACGAGCCAATCTGGGCTATCGGAACAGGCGAGACAGCTACATCTGATCAGGCAGAAGAAGTATGTGCAGCAATCCGTGCATGCATCGCAGAAGTATATGATGATGCAACAGCAGCAGAGATCCGTATCCAGTACGGCGGATCTGTAAATGCGTGAAATGCAGCAGAGTTATTTGCAAAACCTGACATTGACGGTGGTTTAGTTGGAGGAGCATCCCTCAAAGCTGACTTTGGTAAGATCGTAAACTACAAATAATCATAACGATGATATATCATGATAAGCAGCGGTGTTTACATCGCTGCTTATTACAGTTAAAGACAAACGCAGAGAAAAGAAACTTGAGAGGAACCTATGAAACGAAGGCTTCAAAAAGGCGGGGATCATTTTAAGTATCCTTCTTGTGATCTTAGCAACAGGATATTTTGCAGGAACATGGTACTTAAAACAAAAAAATGAAGATACGAAGCAGACAACTGCACAGGCAGATGGGCAGAAGGCAGAAGCTGACAAGGAACAGGGAAGCGAGGAGCAAGGTCAGATCTGCAGACAGAATATGATACAATTTTAGAAAAATGCCAGAAAGAATTTATCAGTAATCGTCCGATCGATGAAAATTTTTTGGCATGGTTTCATTCTAAATATGGAGATGAGACATTAAAAAAAAGTAGCAGATGAAGTAGAAAAGGAAAATCAGGATCCGAATATATGGTATACATTGACCGGCAATACGATGCAGGTGCTCTGGGTCTACTATTGCCAGGATACCGGATATCAGTCTGAACTGTTAGAAAATATCTATGACAAAGAATGTGCGAGGGGAAGAGACCGTGTTGGATTTTACCGGAGACATCAATCTGTCGGAGGGCTGGTCTACGACCGTATTTATGGACAGACAGCCAGATGGCATTTATGATTGTCTGTCATCCGATCTAATGTTAGAACTGCAAAGTGCGGATATTTTGCTGATCAACAACGAATTTACCTATAGTAACAGAGGAACACCGTTAGCCGGAAAGGCATATACGTTCCGGGCGGCGCCATCCCGCGTGGAAGGGTTACAGCAGCTTGGTGCGGATATTGTTTCCCTTGCAAATAATCATGTTTATGATTATGGAGAAGAAGCACTGTTAGATACAATGGATACACTAGAGCAGCACAGATACCCTATGTGGGAGGGAATTTGAGGGTGAATTTAGAAGAAGCAGAAAAAATTGTTTATTTTATTGCAAATGGCAGAAAAATTGCAATAGTAGCTGCAACACAGATAGAACGTTCGTATTCCTATACAAAAGAAGCAACGAAAGACAGTCCCGGAGTGTTAAAGACCTTAAAACCTGACAAATTTACGGAAGTGATCCGAAAAGCAAAGAGTAACAGTGATATTGTCATTGCATATCCGCACTGGGGAACGGAAGGAAATCATTCCTATGGAGCAGACCAGAAGGAATTAGCGGAAGCATTTGTAAGCTGCAGGAGCCGATGTGATCATTGGAGGACACACACATTGTTTACAGGGAATTGCTTATATAGAGGACGTACCGGTTCTCTACAGTCTGGGAAATTTCTGGTTTAATAACAAGACCTTAGATACCGGAGTAGCACAGGTGCGGATACAAAAAAGACGGAAGTATCCGTTTGCGGTTTTTTTGCCATGTATCCAGTCGGGAACGAGGACCAGACTCCTGACCGATGGAAGCCAGAGGACAGAGGTTTTGGATTTTATGCGGGGACTTTCAAAGGATGTTTCCATAGATGAAGAAGGATATGTAACAAATTTATCGAAGTAGTTGAAAAATGTGTAGATTTGTTTTAAGATAAGTCTGAAAGTGATAAGAAAAGAGGAATTGAGTATGAGTAAAAACCAACTGTATTAATGATTTTAGATGGATATGGTCTGAATAAGACCACAAAAAGGAAATGCAGTAGCAGAGGCAAAGACTCCGGTCATGGACAAACTGATGAAAGAGTATCCGTTTGTAAAGGGCAATGCCAGCGGTATGGCAGTAGGACTTCCGGATGGACAGATGGGTAATTCAGAAGTAGGACATCTGAACATGGGAGCAGGACGTATTGTATATCAGGAGCTTACAAGAATCACCAAAGATATTGAAGAAGGAACTTTCTTTGAGAATGAAGCACTTTTAAAAGCAGTAGAAAAAACTGCAAGAAAAATAACAGTGACCTTCATTTCTTCGGACTCTTATCCGATGGTGGTGTACATAGCCACAATACACACCTCTATGGCTTATTAGAGTTAGCAAAGAGAAACGGATTATCCAATGTATATGTACACTGCTTCTTAGACGGACGTGATACACCGCCTGCAAGCGGAAAAAGATTTTGCACTTGCATTAGAGGATGAAATGAAAAAGATCGGCGTGGGTAAGATCGCATCTGTTTCCGGACGCTACTATGCAATGGACAGAGATAACAACTATGACCGTGTAAAATTAGCATATGATGCACTGACAAAGGCGAGGGACAGACCGCTGCAAGTGGACCGGAAGCAATTCAGCAGTCCTATGACAAAGATGAGACAGATGAGTTCGTAAAACCAACCGTAGTTATGGAAAAAACGGTGCTCCGGTTGCAACTATTAAAGATAACGATTCTGTTGTATTCTTTAACTTCCGTCCAGACCGTGCAAGAGAAATCACCAGATGCTTCTGACGATGATGATTTCAAGGGATTTGACAGAGGTGCAAGAATTAAGACAACCTTTTGTATGCTTTACCGATTATGATCCGACGATCCCGAATAAATTTGTGGCATTCCCGAAGGTTGCCGTAACCAATACATTCGGTGAGTGGCTTGCAGCAAATCATATGACACAGGCCCGTATTGCAGAGACAGAAAAATACGCACATGTAACTTTCTTCTTCAACGGTGGTGTAGAAGTTCCTAATAAGGGCGAAGACAGAATCTTAGTAAACTCTCCAAAGGTTGCTACCTATGACTTAAAACCGGAGATGAGTGCTTACGAAGTATGCGATAAATTGACAACAGCCATCCGTTCCGATAAATATGATGTTATCATCATCAACTTTGCTAACCCGGATATGGTTGGACATACCGGAGTAGAAGAAGCTGCGATTAAGGCGGTAGAAGCAGTAGATGAATGTGTCGGAAAAGCAGTAGAGGCGATCAAAGAAGTCGATGGTGTAATGTTCATCTGTGCAGACCACGGAAATGCAGAGCAGTTGATCGACTACGAGACAGGTGCTCCGTTTACCGCACATACGACGAATCCGGTACCATTTATCTTAGTAAACTATGATCCTGCATATACCTTAAGAGATGGCGGATGCTTAGCAGATATCGTACCAACTCTGATCGAGACCATGGGAATGAAACAGCCGGCAGAGATGACCGGAAAATCCCTGTTGATCAAAAAAATAAGACGATCGATCGTCAAAAATATATCGGATGAAAAGCAGACCCTGGAATTTCAAAATCCCGAAATGGTTTTGGAGTTTCAGGGTTTTTATAACATAGTTATTAGCACAACTTATAAATGGAAGAAATTACACAAAAAACTAATAAAAATATCAGAATTTTCTACACCCGGAAAAACACAACTCCGGTCAAATCCGTTGACTTTCCAAAACGCCCTGTATTATAATTTTTTCTGTAGTATGTAAACAGAGTTTAAGTTATGGAAAGCATAGAAAATGGAGGACGACATGAGTACACAGGAATTTTTGCCAATTAAAGAAGGAAAAGTACGCGAGGTATATGATATCGGAGAAAGCCTCATTATCACAGCGACAGACAGAATCTCAGCATTTGACCACATTTTGAAGAATCAGATTACCCAAAAGGGTGCGATCTTAACACAGATGTCCAAGTTCTGGTTTGATTTTACGAAAGATATCGTACCAAACCATATGCTTTCCGTTGATGTGAAAGATATGCCGGAATTTTTCCAGCGGAAAAATTTGACGGAAACAGCATGATGTGCAAGAAGTTAGAGATGCTTCCGATCGAGTGCATCGTGCGCGGATATATTACAGGAAGCGGATGGGAGAGTTATAAGGAAAACGGAACAGTCTGCGGGATTACATTACCGGAGGGCTTAAAAGAGTCAGACAAGCTGCCGGAACCGATCTATACACCAAGTACCAAAGCAGAGATCGGACTGCATGATGAAAATATATCCTTTGAAAGAAGCGTAGAGATCTTAGAGGAAATCTATCCGGGAAAAGGTGCGGACTACGCAAACCAGATCAAAGACTGTACCATTGCATTGTATAAAAAATGTGCAGAGTATGCGTTGAGCAAAGGCATTATCATTGCAGATACCAAGTTTGAATTCGGTTTAGACGAGAACGGAAACGTAGTGCTTGGAGATGAAATGCTCACACCGGACAGCTCCAGATTCTGGCCATTAGAGGGATATGAAGCAGGAAAAGGACAGCCATCCTTTGACAAGCAGTATGTGAGAGACTGGTTAAAAAGCAAACCCTGACAATGATTATCTGCTGCCGGAAGAAGTTGTCATAAAAACCGTAGACAAATATAAAGAGGCTTATGAATTGCTGACTGGTACAAAATTCGATTAATTCTGCATAGAGAATTACAGGCAGTAAGAAGAATACCGGTGGTCTAAAGACAGCCGGGTAGTGAAAGGTTAAAACTTTATGAAGAATAAAGAATTAGAAAAAGATACACCATGGGATGATCTGCATGAGGAATGTGGTGTCTTTGGAATGTATGATTTTGATGGACATGATGTGGCTTCCACGATCTATTATGGTTTATTTGCATTGCAGCACCGCGGACAGGAGAGCTGTGGTATTGCAGTCAGCAAGACAGACGGACCGAAAGGAAAAGTGACCACACATAAGGATATGGGACTGGTGAATGAAGTCTTTACTCAGGATATTTTAGAGTCCATGAAAGGAGATATCGGAGTCGGTCATGTCCGCTATTCTACAGCCGGAGCCTCCACACGAGAGAATGCACAGCCATTGGTGTTGAACTATGTGAAGGGAACCTTAGGATTAGCTCACAACGGAAACCTGGTCAATGCAAATGAGCTTCGCAGAGAATTAGAGTATACCGGAGCGATTTTCCAGACAACGATCGATTCAGAGGTCATTGCTTATCATATCGCAAGGGAACGCCTTAATTCCGATAACGTAGAAGAAGCAGTGCGAAGAGCAGCACAAAAGATTCAGGGGCTTTTGCACTGGTTGTCATGAGTCCAAGAAAGCTGATCGGAGCCAGAGATCCATTTGGATTTAAGCCTCTCTGCATCGGAAAAGAGAGATAATGCCTATATTTTAACATCGGAAAGCTGTGCCTTAGACACACTCGGAGCAGAATTTGTCCGTGATGTGCTGCCGGGTGAGGTGGTTACGATCACGCCGGAAAAAGGAATCGTATCCGATACCACGATGTGTTTAGAGAAAGAAAAGACAGGCACGTTGTATTTTTGAATATATTTATTTTGCAAGACCGGACAGCCAGATCGATGGGATCGGAGTCTATGATTCCAGAATTAAAGCGGGCAGATTTTTAGCAATGGATTCACCGGTAGAGGCAGACTTAGTCGTAGGCGTGCCGGAATCGGGAAATGCGGCAGCACTTGGATATGCCATGGAATCGGGAATCCCTTATGGAACGGCATTTGTAAAAAATGGCTATGTTGGAAGGACCTTTATCAAGCCAAAACAGAGTAACCGCGAGTCCAGTGTAAAGATCAAGCTGAATGTCCTAAAAGAGGCAGTAGATGGAAAACGAGTCGTCATGATAGACGATTCCATTGTGCGAGGAACAACCTCTGACCGTATCGTGCGTATGCTAAGGGATGCAGGGGCAACAGAAGTACATGTACGGATTTCCTCCCCGCCATTCTTATGGCCTTGTTATTTTGGAACCGATATTCCGGAAAGAGAGCAGCTGATCGCCTATAACCGGACGATAGAAGAGATCCGGGATGTGATCGGTGCGGATTCCCTGGGCTATTTAGAGGTTCCAAGATTAGAAGAATTAGTCAACGGATTGTCCATCTGTAAAGGATGCTTTACAGGAAAATATCCGATGGAACCGCCAAAAGAGAACATCCGCGGAGACTTTGAGAGATGATCATAGTTCAATCATAACCATATAAAGCAGATACCCCGTATACGAAAGGAGACACCTATGTCAACAGACAGATATAACAGTCCGCTCTCAGAGCGCTATGCAAGTAAAGAAATGCAGTACATTTTTTCACCGGATATGAAATTCCGTACCTGGAGAAAACTCTGGATCGCGCTTGCAGAGACAGAAATGGAATTAGGTCTTTCCGAGAATGGAAAACCGGTCATCACACAGGAGCAGATTGATGAGTTAAAGGCAAATGCCGAGGATATTAATTATGAAGTGGCAAAAGAGCGTGAAAAGTTAGTACGCCATGATGTTATGAGCCATGTGTATGCTTATGGACAGCAGTGCCCAAAGGCAGCGGTATCATTCATTTAGGAGCAACCTCCTGTTATGTGGGTGACAATACGGACATTATCGTCATGAACGAGGCACTGAAATTAGTCCGTAAAAAATTAGTCAATGTAATCGATGAACTTGCAAAATTTGCAGACGAATATAAAGAACTGCCGACACTGGCATTTACATTTCCAGCCGGCACAGCCGACTACCGTAGGAAAACGTGCAACACTCTGGATGCGAGGAATTTTTAATGGATTTAGAGGATTTAGAGTATGTACAGAATAGCTTAAAACTCTTAGGCTCTAAAGGAACGACAGGAACACAGGCAAGTTTTCAGGAGTTATTCGCGAGGAAATCAGGAAACCATCGATAAGATCGATCCGATGATCGCGAAAAAATGGGATTTGCAGAATGTTATCCGGTATCCGGGCAGACCTATTCAAGAAAAGTAGATACCAGAGTAGCAAATGTTTTAGCAGGCATTGCAGCAAGTGCGCATAAGATGTCAAATGACATCCGTCTGCTCCAGCATTTAAAAGAAATAGAAGAGCCTTTTGAAAAAAATCAGATTGGTTCCTCCGCGATGGCATATAAGAGAAATCCGATGCGGAGTGAGCGTATTGCATCTCTTTCCCGCTATGTGATGATCGATGCCTTAAATCCGGCGATCACATCCGCAACACAGTGGTTTGAGAGAACGTTAGACGATTCCGCAAACAAGCGTTTAAGCATTCCGGAAGGCTTCCTTGCCATTGACGGTATTTTAGATTTATGTCTGAACGTCGTAGACGGACTGGTAGTATATGATAAGGTTATCCGCAAACACATGATGGCAGAGCTTCCGTTTATGGCAACGGAAAATATTATGATGGATGCCGTAAAAAATGGAGGTAACCGTCAGGAGATGCACGAAAAGATCCGTCAGCTTTCCATGGAGGCGGAAAGAATGTCAAAGAGGAAGGAAAAGACAACAATCTTTTAGAACTGATCGCAGCAGATCCGGCATTCAATCTGACCTTAGAAGAATTAGAAAATCTATGGACCCCCGCAAAATATGTGGGAAGAGCACCGATCCAGGTAACCGCATTCTTAGAAAATGTCATAAAACCGGCATTAGAAGAACGCAAAGACACGCTTGGCGTAGAGGTTGAGATCAACGTATAAAAGGACAGGATATCGCAGCAAAATCGTAAAGCGGCAAAAATAACAGCATAGAGAACAGATTAAAAAACGGCAATGATCTTTAGAGAGTTGCCGTTTTTTTGCATAATTTTGAATGGATCGGACAGGATAACAGAAAAAAGAGTGAGGAAGAGATATGAACAGTTTTTATCCGATTACAGAAGTAAAAGCAAGACAGATTTTAGACTCCAGAGGAAATCCGACCATTGAAGCAGAAGTAAAGGTGTCCGATTATATTGTGGGAAATGCCGCTTTCCCTTAGTTAAAGATATGAACCCTATTTATCAGTCTACTTTTCCAATAAATCGGTAATATATCTCTATTTCCTGTATTCTTTCGTTCTCCTCATTCGTTGTTGCCTCATGAATAAGGATTTTTTTCTATCATTGCATTTAATAGCGATGCTGTCAGTTCCTTTGGTACAGAATACTCTTTGATTAACTCAATCCACTTTTCAGCACCTATCATATCCTGTTCCATTTTACTTAATTCTTCTCTTAGGTTCGTTATCTGCTGTTCCAGTTCTATTTGTTCTTTTTTGATACTTGCTAGACAACATCACAAAATTTCGCTCCGTTATCTTCTCACAGGCTCTATCTTCATACATTTTTGCAAATAAACGGTCAATCTCATTTTGTCGGTTCTCGGCTTTCCTCAAGGCACTTGCCTTTTTCTTCTTTTCCCGTATTCGCTCTGCATTGCCGACTTTCTGTATCTTATGCAATACCTTTTCTTCGTCCTGCTGTACTGCATTAGCCCAATACTGCAATCGTTCCAATACGGCTTGATACAGCGCATCATAGCGGATATAGTGCATAGAACAATAACCTTTGCCAAACTGTCCGTAGAAACTACAAGAATAATAACTATACGGTGTTTTATTTGCCTTATTTGTCGCAAACCTCATAGACCAACCACAATCCGCACACTTGACAAGCCCTGCAAATATCGGCGTTGCCTTTTCCTTTGTCTGTCTACGCCTTGATTTTATCTGCTCCTGCACACGATAGAACACTTCCTTGTCAATAATCGGCTCGTGGGTATTTTCTACTCGAAACCACTCACTTTCGGGCTTACGCACTTTCTTTTTACTCTTGAACGATACCGTAGACTGCATATTGTGAACGCTGTTTCCTATATAAACCTCATTTTTCAATATCGCCTTGACATGAGCAATCGTCCACTCGTAACGCTTGCTTTCGGGTTTGCCCTCAAAGATGTGTGCAAAAGTACCATACCTTGTAAAATTCAGCCATGACGCTGTCGGAACTTTTTCTTCTCGCAGTATCTTTGTGATTTTGGCACTTCCATAACCTTGATAGGCTAGGGAAAAGATTTTTTCAACAATCCATTTTGTTTCATCATCAATCAACAGTTTGCCTTTGATGTCAGGGTGTTTCTTATATCCTAACGGAGCATAAGCACCATAATGAGCACCCTCTGCAAATTTTGTCCTAAATGCAGATTTTACCTTACGGCTTGTATCTCTAGCCACCCATTCGTTGATAATGTTCTTAAATGGTGCAATCTCACTTTCGCCTTTTTCGCTGTCTACACCGTCGTCAATCGCTATGTAACGGACATTATGACTAGGGAAATACAATTCTGTATATTGTCCTGTCATAATATAATTTCTGCCAAGACGGGAAAGGTCTTTCGTTACAACACAGTTGATTTTTTTCCTGCCTCTATATCCTCAATCATTCTTTGAAAACTCGGTCTTTCAAAATTTGTTCCCGACCAGCCGTCATCAATATATTCATCAATGACATTCAAATGATGTTCTTTTTGCATATAGACGCAACATACTTCTCTGTGTGGTGGAAATGTAATTCATCATCTCGGAACTAAGATTTCGCCTGTTGTTTCATTGTAGTTATTCATCACCCGTGTTTCAATCGGCAAGTAAAGTATAACACGGGTTCTTTTTGTAATTCAATCTATAAACCGATTTTATGCGATTGTCTGCTTTGCTTTTTCCAGCATGACATCAGTTAAAAAGTTCTTCCATTGTCTTTCCCTTTTTCGGAAAAATGCTCTTTTTACAACAATCTTTTGTCTTTCCTCTGTTGCCAATGCCACATTTGTTATTTTTCTTTTTGAATTGTTTTTTACAGTATCAGCAATAACACATACCCCCTTTCCGTAAAATTTCTTGTAAGCAATTCAACGGCTTTTGTCATAGCCCACAGGAGTTCCACCTCTGCATAGTTCTTATGTAGCCGTACCCATTGCGTGCGACGCTCTGAACGCTCAAGCTGTGGCTGTACGGGAGTATCATTATCTGACAGCACAGGTCATTGCAATAAAAGAGGACAAGTCTTTTACATGAACACAAATAGAGTTCGCTCGCTTTTGCGGGGAAAGGTCATGGCGTATTTGTTTCAACGGCTCGCTGTCTGTCAAACGTATTGAATTGCTTTATTCAGTTGTCAAAGAACACGAAAGAAGAAAATCATTCCTTTTTCACTACTATCTGTACGGCAAACGTCCATTTGCTAAGTTGGAATAGAAAAAAGTTCAAAAATCTTTTCTGCACCATATAGGGATAGAAGTTGTCATTTGCTAAGTTGATGATGAAAAAAGATGTTTTTCTTTTCACACCCTAACTACCCAGGCCATACCGTTACTGCCAACTATGGAATGAAATATTTTCTTTACTCCATACAGGAAACGGAAACCATGAATTGTTAAGTTGAGAATAAAGTATTTTCCTCTTTTCATAGAACACTGTCCACTAATCATGAATTTCCGACATTTTTCAAAACTTTTTCTTCTTTCACATCATATAGGGACAGCAAGCCCCGATTTAATGACCTATTTTCTAAAAAAGTTTGATTTCCTGTTCTCGCACCATATCTGTACGCAAGTTGATGTTTTGTTGCAGATTTGATAAAAAAGTTCATTTTTCTTTTTCACTCCATATAGGGAATAAAAATGACTCTTTGCTGACTAAATCTGAAATTTTCCAATTACATTAAAAAATACCGTCATTCTCTTGTGGAACAGCGGTATCTATACGTTCTTCTATGGTTGATTTCTCTAATTGTAATAAATGTTTATGCTTGTCTTTAAGTTCTGCCTGCTCAATCATATCTTTCAATATCGTTGTATGATTTTCTTCGTCTAATGCCTGTACCATTTTTATGGTTGGTGCGACCTGTCTTTGTAGCCAATGCAACGCCTTTTGCAACGTATAAGGCTCTGGCTTTGTGGTTAGTCGTATCGGCTCTCTGTTATCCCCTACAAACCACGCCCAATCCTCATTTATTTTCCATTGACTTTTCGGTTTGTCGTCCTCTCTATCTACAAAACGGACATAATGATTGATGATAGAAAAAGCGGTGCGTTCAGCGTCTCGATAGGTCAGTAAATCTACAACCGCATAATAGGCTCGTTCATTCTTCATGCGTATTTCAAAGCGGTTCTTAATCTCCGTATTTTCAATTTCTGTGCCATTCTTGACATACTGCTCATAATTCTTTTGATAAGCACACATATATAGTTCGCTACTTGTTGAGCCAAGATATAAAGTTTCGCCTGTGTTCTTTGGCATATCATCACCGCATTTCTCCGTACCGCTGTAATCTTTCTGCATACGGAAGTAGGAAATACATTCGCCTGACTTGTATTTTTCCTTTAATTTTGGAATATCTAATATCCCTACTCGGTCATTGATTGCCAAGTCAAGCCGTTTCAGCTTACCGCCTGCCGTCATACAACCAAGCATAAAGTCATACCATGAGCGTTCCTGTGCCAAGAGATAACTTTCCATTTGCCGACACCCTCTGCCTTTCAGTTCCAACAAAACACCTAAATGCTCCTTGCATGGAACACATGATGTTAATGTCGCCAAGCACATATTTGCTTTCATATCCGTATTTTCCATAATCTTCATATAGCATATAATCGGCTTTCAGTTGCAGTACATCACGGATAATCTTTAATGCGTCCGTAGTAGGAAAACGGACACGAAAGTAATCAATTAGTAAAAATAACGGCTCTCGTGGATTGAAACGCTCAATCTGTTTTTCTAATGTTTCTTTTAGTTCTTCCGTCAATGGAAGTTTTTCTTTTTCAATGCGGTTATAATGCTCTCGACTGATACCACAGGCAACGGCAAGTCTTGTTTGTGTCACTCCGTATTCGTCACGTTTACGTTTTAATTCTTCAATAAAATCTTTATCATTCATTCTTTAATTCCTCCAATCAAAAAAGGCAACTACCGTTTACTGATAATTGCCTACATTTCTACAAAAGAAAAAGACAATCAATTTCTTATTTGAAATCAACTGTCTTTCTTAATGTTATATTCGATTTTTCAAAGTGATAATAACATAATTTATATCACACCATGTAAAATGCGGTTTTGCCTTGTAAATACAGCGTTTTCCGCTTGTTAGTGTATATTGTCTCTTGTTTTTTGTGCCCCCTTGTTAGATAACGGGGACTTTGAATGGCTTGCAAGCTCGCCGAACCGCCGAAGCGAACCGCCCCCTTGCAAGCATGGCGGAAAAATCTTAAGGATTTTCCCGCCAACGTGGTCGGATAGCTCCGTCGGTTTAACAGCTTTTCTGTTTCTCTCTAGTTATCTACGCATATAAATCAAATCGGTTATTCCGTTATAAGTCTGTGTTTTACAAAGCCTTAACTTTATTTCCCTGTCTATGTTGCCCAAAAGACGAGCCCCATTTCCTAACAGAGTAGGAATAACAGAAATGTAATATTTATCAATCATATTTTTTTTGCTTACCAACTGCTGAACAAGATTTGCTCCGTCACAAATCCAAATATCCTTTCCTCGCTTCTTGTTTCAGCCGTTCCAATAATAAAACAGGATTTTCACTTGTAAAATGAATTTGTTGGGAAGAATTGCACTCTTTATGTGTTAATACATAAGTTGTAAATTTATTATATACCCATTCTTGCGGAGAAAGTTCAGTAACAACCTGATGATAAGTATTCCACCCCATTAAAACAGTATCTATATCTTTGGTAAATTCTGTATAAGTGTCGATGTTTCATTGTCATTTCCATGACCATTTAGCCAAGCTTACTCCACCATTACCGTCCGCAATATATCCGTCAAGGCTCATGGCAATAAATAAAACTACTTTTCTCATTTTTTCTCTTTTATAAATACAAACAGGAATTTATTTCTCTTTTTTACTCATAAGGGAACAACTGATTGCTACAAATAAACCCATTAAAATCCACGGAAATGCTGCTCTTATAAAATCACTAACCATACTTTATTCCTCCTTAAATTCCAATTTCCTTAGTTCTACAAATCGTTAAGAAAAGAATCGAAGGTGGTGCAAACGAAAAAGCAGTATTGAGACTTTTTATTAACTGCCCTTTCGTTTGCATCAATTTCGATTTTTTTCTGGTTGAACAAAGCGCGTCAACTCTATATGGACTTTTAATTCTGACACTCTATTTATAATAGGATAGCGTGTACACATAGAAACACATAGAATTTATAATTCAGTCCTGTATTATGACACCAGAAATAAGCCTCCCTAAGGAAGCTAAAAAAATATACAGTTATGATAGGTTAACAGAGCATATGTGGTTTTGGTTTTATAAAATGTTGTTCTGTAGGCAGAGGGATAATCTTACCACCACAGGAAGAACACTTGCATATATCTTTATTATAAAGAAGACGGATAATGGCAGGTGCATCCATATCTTTCAGCTTGGAAATATATTTTTTTGCAACCAAGGATGTTTCTGCATAGGGTAATCTTTTTCTTCTTATTTCTGGATGAAAGAAGACCATAGTGCCTGATACGTACAAAGCGTTTTGGGGGAACATGCATTAAAAATCGACGGATAAATTCCTCGCCGGATAAGGTGATCTCTTTCCAAAGCCCTTGGTTTTTGTAATCTTTAGCAGAAAATGTAACTGTAGATTCTGTCATACTTTTGATACGGTAGTTGCTGATAGCAATCCGGTGGGTGTATTTTCCAAGGTATCTGATGACAGATTCGGCACCGTTAAATGGTTTCTTGCAATAAGGAATCCATTCCTTTGTATAGCAGGTATTTAACAATTCCTTGAAAGTATAGTAGTTTTTGTAAGGTGCAGCCGATCCATGAAATTCAAGCCTGTCATTTTCCCAGAGCTGCTTAAGTTCAGCCATATATTTTCCACGAAATATTTTGGAGATCACCTTAATCGGAAGGAAAAAACTCTTTCCCGTTGTCTTTCCAATGATTTTTCACATCCAGCCCTCCACCAAGAACAATCGCATGGATATGAGGATGAAAGTTCATGGTACTTCCCCATGTATGGAGGATACAGATATAGCCGATATCAGTCCCAAGATATTTACAATCAGCAGCAAGTTCACTGAGAGTATCTGAAGCCGCATGATAAAGAGCAGTGTATAAGAATTTCTGGTTGCTGTAGATAATGGGATTAAGTTCTTCTGGAACTGTAAAAACTACATGGAAATAAGGGGCATCTAAGATATCCTCCCGCCGTGCATCTACCCATTTTCTTTTGGAAACTCCTGACACAGACAGCACCTGTCACGGCAGGAGTTATAGTGGACTGATATGCAGCCGCAGTCCTCGCATACGCTTACATTCACACCAAAGGCACCAGTTTTGCAATTCATGATGTGGTAAGCGGCCTTTCGCTGAGCGGGAGAAATATCATGTGTGGATTCAAATGATGAATAAAAACGATGAAAAACATCCTGAATCGTACAATCCTTACTCATGATTCACCACCTTCCGGGTTGTCGAACGGGCTGCGGATCCCAAGAAGTGTCTTGTTGCTCACATGAAGGTAAACATCTGTAGAGCGAGGATCAACATGTCAAAGAAGTGACTGGATATATTTTATATCTGTGCTACTTTCGAATAGGTGGCTGGCAAAACTATGACGACATGCATGAGAGGAAACATGACGGGTAATGCCGGCGAGTTTAGCACTTTTCTTAAAGAACTGGTTAACACTGGCTATATCAAGATATCCACCGGTCCAGGAACTTGGGAAAAGGATATCTTTAGCGACCACATTTGTACCAATACTCAGTGAGAAGGTCTAAATTTTTTTTTGAGACAGAATCGTATACCTGTCAATTCTGCCTTTGGTTTCACGAACATGAATTGTCATGTTGGTACGTGAAATGTCATCATAATGAAGATGAACAACCTCTGATACACGTAATCCGGAAGAATACATAGTTGCAATAATCGCTTTATGCTTCAGATTCGGAGTGGCGTCAATGATTGCATTTATTTCATCGCAGGACAGAACGGCAGGAAGATTGCGCTCTCTTTTCATAGCCGGGACAGTGTCATCATCCCAGACAGTCTTCAGCACCTTTCTATATAAGAACTTGATTGCAGACCGATAGTGATTGTGAGTTTCAGGAGACCTTCCTTCCAGACGTTTGGCAGTAAGAAAACTTTCCGCATCTTCAAGTGTAAGATCAGAAACATTTTTTCCAATCCAACGAAGGAAGTAACGGACATCAGAGCAATACAGTTGAATAGTTCTTTCACGCAGGTTACGTTTTTCCGCTTCATTGTGGATGGATTCAAAAATATCTTTATACATAATAAAACCTCCAGAATAAGTAGTGTTAATAATTACATCTACCTATTCGGAGGTGCATTAGCGTCATAATTCCGATTGCGGAAGAGACTGGAAAATGTTATTCTTATCATAGGCATTTTGGAAAGCTTTCTTAGTTCAGTTGTTTCGTGTGGTAACTAAGTAAAGTATCAATACCCATCTTATAAGTATCTTTCTTTTTTATTTGTGCCTCGCATTGTTTTATTAAGTTCAGACCATTCCTTATTCATATTCAATCCTCTCTCAAATTCTGATTTTATCGCCCCATACAGTCGAGTAGACTAAGACCTCTCAATCTTAGCCCCTCACAGATCCGTACGTGCGGCTTTCCCGCATACGGCTCCTCATAGTAACATTCACTTTAATATAAACAATGGTACGTTTTAGGCTTTCGCTAATGGGTAATACTTTAGCATTTCCACAAATCCATTCCATGTGTATGCTCGTCTACAACCTCTCCGATTCATGGCTTTGAATAAAAACTGTTGAACTCTATGCAGAAATGTTGTTATCTTCCGAAAATTCCATTTCCAGACCAAACTTTTCCATTCGTTCCTTTTAACTCTTTATAGTATCTTTCAGCTTCTGACTTATATTGAAATCCTGCAACAAAATCATCCGCAAAGTTGACAAGAAAACACTCTCCCCTGCATTTCCTTCTTCACTACATGTTTGAACCACAGCGTCAGCACATGATGCATGTATATATTCGCAAGCATCGGACTCATTACTGAACCTTGTGCCGAACCTTCCTCTGTCGGCTCAAATTTACCTTGTTCCATTATTCCTGCTTTGAGATATTTACGTATCAGCCACAGTAAGTTCTTATCCTGTATGTTCCATTCGAGAAACTTCATCATCCACTCATGGTCGATATGGTCAAAGAACCCTTTGATGTCAGCATCTACAATATAGCTGATTTTCCCATAACTTATCCGTTGATATACCTCTTTTATCGCTTCGTGACAACCTCTGTTCGGTCTGAATCCATACATACAGTTTAGGAATCTTGGCTCATAAATAGCTCCCAGTATTTTCTTCACTGCCATTTGTACAATCTTATCCTCATAGGGAGGCTATCCCTAATGGTCGTTTCTTTCCATTTGCTTTGGGTATATACACCCTCAACGATGGAATTGGCTTAAAGGATTTGTTTTTCAGCCGTTGTACTAAAGTCTTTGATATTTCTATCAAGACACTTCCCATATTCATCCTTTGGTTACCTTGTCAATTCCAACTGCTTTGCTACCATCTAATTCCTTATGGCATTGCTTTAGCATATCTTCATTTATCAAATTAAACCGGATTCCCAAAACCCTTGGCTGGGCGCACAAAATTTGTCTTACAACAATTTATATATGCATAAAAAAGCAATATATTTATGAAAACCCTAAATCCAAAATCTACTCAATTCATTTTTCCTTACATAAAATGTTCTCGTATATTTCACTTCCTCCCTATCAAAACTTCAAAATCATTGATATCAAATTCTGGAAAGAATGTATCTCCATCTTCAATATTTAAATCTACTTCTGTGATATACATTCCATATCCACCAGATATGTATACATCTCGTCCTTTAGCCAATAATAATGCATCTTCTAATGATTTAACTGAAACTAAATTATCTCCTTGATACTCTGTTGTGGTGGAAACAACAATATTCATTCTATTAGGCAACGGATGACCGATTTCTTCATAAGACTTTCGCCCCATAATAACCACATTACCCGTTGTTAACTCTCTAAATTGCATTATTTTTGTTCTCCCTTTATTTTCCATGGTCAAAATATTACCAACACCGCTGTCCCATCCGGTGCGAGTACCGGACGGTTTGAAGCAGTAGAGCTTCGCGATGGTACCACAGAATATTTTGGACTTGCCGTGCAGAATGCCGTGCGTCATGTCAATGAACGGATCGCAAAAGAAATCATCGGTATGAATGTATTAGAGCAGAAAATATCGATGCAAAGATGATCGCTTTAGATGGCACGGAAAATAAAGTCAATCTTGGTGCAAATGCTATGTTAGCGGTCTCTATGGCAGTGGCAAGAGCGGCGGCAAATGCGTTAGAGATCCCACTTTACCGTTATCTTGGAGGATGTCACACAAGATTGCTCCCGGTTCCGATGATGAATATTTTAAACGGTGGAAAGCATGCGGCGAATACATTGGATTTTCAGGAATTTATGATTATGCCGGTGCGGGCAGAGGATTTTTCGGATGCACTGCGTAAATGTGCCGAGGTCTACCACAATTTAAAGAGATTATTAGAAGAAAAAAATTATGCCACGGGTGTTGGGGACGAGGGTGGTTTTGCTCCGGATCTGCCGGATGCAAAGGCAGTCCTGAAGTTTATTGTCAAAGCGATCGAGGCGGCGGGGTTACGAGGCAGGGGTACAGATTTTAAAATTGCAATAGATGCAGCGGCAAGTGAGCTATACTGTGAAGAGGACGGCATGTATCACTTTGAGGGCGAAGGAAAGTTAAAAGATGAAGAAGTCTTAAGGGATACGAATGAAATGATCTCATACTATGAGGAAATGATCGAAGAGTTCCCGATCATTTCGATCGAAGACGGGTTAGACGAAGATGACTGGGATGGCTGGAAAGCAATGACAAAGCGTTTAGGCGACCGTGTCCAGCTTGTCGGGGACGATTTATTTGTTACAAATACAAAACGTCTGGATTTAGGTATTAAGTTCCATACCGGAAATGCCATTTTAATCAAAATGAATCAGATTGGTACGGTAACGGAGACAATGGATGCGATTGAGCTGGCACAGAAAAATGCATTTCGTGCAGTGATTTCCCATCGTTCCGGGGAAACCGAGGATTCCTTTATTGCAGACCTCGCCGTAGCGGTCAATGCAGACAGATAAAAACCGGAGCACCTTGCCGGAGTGAGCGCGTTGCAAAATACAACCGGCTTCTCCGTATTGAGGAAGAGAGGAAGGAAGCAGCCAAATATACGAATCCATTTAACAAGATTTAATACCGGGTTTTGGGCGAAAACCCTTGTATAGACATAGAAAGTATGATATACTTTACCAAGTTACGAGTGGAGGAAACTACAGGAGGTGTCACAAGTGGCAGTTTTAAAAACGATATTAACAGTAGTATTAATTCTTATAAGTATCATCATTACAGCTATTATTTTATGTCAGGAAGGTAAATCCGCAGGACTTGGAGCAATTGCAGGTGCATCCGATACCTATTGGAGCAAGCATAAAGACCGTTCCATGGAAGGTGTCTTAGTTAAAGCAACCAGAGCTTTGGTCGCACTGTTTTTAATACTTTCCATTGTATTGAATATAGGAAGTTTCTAAAGGAAATGCGGGGCTGTCGTTGATGCGACAGTCCTTTTTGAGTTTAATAGGAGAATTATGGATCTATGGATCACGAAGCATTAGAAAAAAAAAAAAACCATATAGTCTCTTGTGTGATGACTTCTATGTGCCAATGAAAGCCAAAAGAGATGGCTATGCTCTTACAGATCCCGAAAAGCCAGAGAGCAGAATTGCGATGAAGTGTTAGACGCACTGGCGGCTGACGGCAAGGCAGATGTCAGCAAAAAGGGAAAAATACAGTAAGGCAAAACATCATTTTGTAACCGGTGTATTTGAGAGTCATCCAAAAGGGTTTGGTTATTTTTACGGATGGAAGAGGGCGAGGATATCTATATTCCGGAATCTGAAGTCCATGGAGCCATGCATTTAGATACCGTACAGGTAAAGATCATGCCGTCGACCGGAGGAAAGAGGAAAGAGGGTTCAATCGTAAAAAATCTTAGAACACGGTGTCACAAAAGTAGTCGGTTATTACGAACAGAGTAAAAATTTTGGATTTGTAGTGTCGGATAACCAGAAGATCGCAAATGACATTTTTATTCCGATCGAGCGTTCCAAAGGAGCAGTCAGTGGTCATAAGGTAGTCTGCGAGATTACCGATTACGGCAGAGACGGCAGAAAGCCGGAGGGAAAGATTGTTGAGATCTTAGGTCATGTGAATGATCCGGGCGTGGACATCATGTCGATCGTAAAGAGCTATGATCTGCCGGTGGAATTTTCGGAAAAGATTTTAAATCAGGCAGAGCGTGTGGCAAAAGAGGTCAGTGAAGCCGATATGGCGGGCAGAATGGACATAAGGGACTGGCAGACGGTCACGATCGATGGCGAAGATGCCAAGGACCTGGATGACGCGATCACACTGACCGAAGAAGATGGCATATATACGTTAGGTGTCCACATTGCAGATGTAACGAATTATGTGCGGAGCACTCCGCTTTGGATGTTGAGGCCGAGAAGCGTGGAACCAGTGTCTATTTAGTAGACCGTGTGATCCCAATGCTGCCGCACACATTATCGAATGGAATCTGTTCGCTGAATCAGGGCGAGAACCGTCTGGCATTGAGCTGTATTATGAAATTTGACGAAAAGGGAAAACTGTTAGATCATGTGATCGCAGAGACTGTTGTGCGTGTGGACAGACGTATGAGTTACACCAGTGTCAAAAAAAAAATTTTACAGGAACAGGATGAGAAAGAGCGGGCAGAATACGAAGAACTGATCCCGATGTTTGAGCGGATGGAAAAGTTAGCAGCCATTTTGCGGAAAAAACGTATGAAGCGTGGCTCGATCGACTTTGATTTTCCTGAGACAAAGATCATTTTAGATAAAAAGGGAAATCCGGTGGATATCCGCCCGTATGAGCGGAATGTTGCAACAAAGATCATTGAAGATTTTATGTTAGCAGCAAACGAAACGGTTGCCGAGGACTATTTCTGGCGAGGAGATACCGTTCGTTTACCGGACACATGAGAATCCGGATGAGGAAAAGATCCAAAAACTGTCTACGTTTATCAATAACTTTGGTTACAGTATGCATATTGCAAAGGATGAGGTACATCCAAAAGAACTGCAAAAGCTGTTAGAACAGATTGAGGGAACACCCGAAGAACCTTTGATCAGCCGACTGACCCCTGCGTTCGATGAAACAGGCAAAGTATACGGTGGATTGTACCGGGCATTTTGGCTTAGCGGCAAAATACTACTGTCATTTTACTTCTCCGATCCGAAGATATCCGGATCTTCAGATCCATCGTATTATCAAAGAGAATCTGCGTGGCAGGATGAATGATACCAGAAAAGCACATTATGAGAAGATCCTACCGGAAGTTGCATTACATGCAAGCAAGCGGGAACGTTTAGCGGAAGAGGCAGAACGTGAGACAGATAAACTCAAAAAAGTGGAGTATATGAGCAAGCACATTGGAGAGACCTTTGAAGGTGTCATATCCGGTGTTACCCGGTATGGCATGTATGTAGAGCTTGCAAATACAATAGAGGGTATGATCCGTGTCACGGATCTGACAGACGATTATTACAACTACAGCGAAGAAACCTATGAATTAATAGGAGAAGTTACAAATAAGCATTACAAACTCGGTCAGAGACTAAAGATCCGTGTAAAAGATACCGATACTTTTATGCGGACGATAGATTTTGAGTTAGCGGAGGAAGAAGATGGCAAAGGAAAGTATCAAGCTGATCGCGAACAATAAAAAAGCCAGACATGATTATTTTTTAGAAGAAAAATATGAGGCGGAATTGCACTTCACGGCACAGAAGTCAAATCCCATGCGTATGGGAAAATGCAGCATCAAGGAATCTTTTATCCGTATTGAGAACGGAGAAGTTATTATTTATGGAATGCATATTTCCCCGTATGAAAAAGGAAATATTTTTAACAAAGATCCGCTGCGTCCGAAAAAACTTCTGATGCACAAGGCAGAGATTCGTAAACTGCAAGGCAAGATTGCAGAAAAAGGGTATACCTTAGTCCCGGTGGAAGTATACTTAAAGGGTGGATTAGTCAAAAGTACAGATTGCATTGGCAAAAAGGTAAGAAGCTCTATGATAAGCGCGATGACATTGCAAAGAAAGACCAGAGGCGTGAAGCGGAGCGGAATTTCAAGGTAAAGAATCTTTATTAAAAAGGAACCCTTGACGGCTGAAACGATCGCGTCTATAATAGCAGGTGTAGAAGTGACCTACACCCGAATTCAGGGGGTAGTAATGGTTTCGACAGGGATGATGAAGCTGGAGAAGCGAGTCGAAAGAAATTGCGTCAAATTTCACAATTAAATATAAACGCTGAAGATAATTTAGCATACGCTGCCTAAGTGCAGCAGTCTGACCTAGGGCACTCACACCTTAAGAATCCGGCATCGACGATGTGAGAAACGACTTATGCAAAGCTTTGCACATAAGGGCGTATTATGAAGCTACTAAAAGCGGTAACTGTGTCTGTTGCGTGTATCGTGGAGGGAATGTTAAATCACAGACTACACTCGTAGAAGTACAGGGATTTGTTTTTGGACACGGGTTCGACTCCCGTCTACTCCATTAAAACTGAACCAGTCGAACTCTGTATAGGATCTTATCGTATACAGAAATCGGTTTTGTTTGGTGTATTGAAGAAAATAAAGGTAACGGCATTGTATGTTGCGAAAGTGAAATACAATGTCGTTATTTTTATGGTTTCAAAAAAATCAAATTGAATATTGAAAAAATAGGAATTCTCTAAAAGAAAATTCGTACATAGATTATTATTATCATGGATCAATTGAGATTTTGATAAAATTATTTGAATGATAAAATGGAAATGTAAGGAATGTGTCGGATTATACTGCATCAGACATAAAGGCAATTCTACCAAGTGAATACTTGGTGGTATAACAAACAGGCACCAACGGAAAGAAAAATTTAAGTTATTTTGGCATTTTGAAATTATAAGGGGATATCTGATTTAGACTAGGGATATCCCCTTGATTACGTTTTAAGATTTTTTTGAGAATTCATGTTAAGGGGGAATGTTTGTGCCAACATTTCCGCAGAAAAAGAAAGATGTGCGGACTGGTGTATTCAGAAGCAATGGTGACTATTTGTTATATGAATGCCCAATTAATATACTGACACGGATAAAAATTTTGATGGTTTTAAAATTGCAGGACTTATGATATAATTGTAAGCTGTATGAAACGATTATGTTTACACAGCCAGACAACAACATATAAGACAAAGAACATTAAGAGTATTGCCAGAAGAAACGATTAAAATGTGGACAGCATAAAAAAGAAAAAAGCCTTAATGATTGTGTAATAAATTGTGCAGTAAAATAACATAGAAAGGCAAAGATGCCGGGAAAGCGAGGCATTTTTGAACAGGTAAAGATAAAAATGAAATTAGGTATCGTTGGATTACCAAACGTAGGAAAAAGTACATTGTTTAACTCCCTTACCAAAGCAGGGGCAGAGTCAGCAAACTATCCATTCTGTACCATTGACCCGAATATCGGTGTGGTAGCAGTACCGGATGAGCGTTTGCAGAAGTTAGGCGAGATGTATCAGTCAAAAAAAAGTAACACCGGCAGTCATTGAATTCGTAGATATTGCAGGACTTGTAAAGGGAGCATCCAAAGGAGAAGGCCTTGGAAACCAGTTCCTTGCAAATATCCGTGAGGTAGATGCGATCGTGCATGTGGTCAGATGTTTTGAGGATACCAATGTCGTACATGTGGATGGAAGAGTAGATCCGGTCCGTGATATAGAGACCATCAATTTAGAACTTATATTTTCAGATATAGAGATTCTTGACAGAAGAATTGCCAAGACAGCAAAAGGTGCAAGAATGGACAAGACCCTTGCAAAAGAACTTGCTCTGTTAGAAAAGATCAAGGCACACTTAGAAGAAGGAAATCTGGCAAAAACCTTTGAACTTGGCGAAGATGAGGATGAGCAGAAGTGGTTTAAAGAATATAATCTGCTGACGGCAAAACCTGTGATTTATGCAGCAAACGTATCAGAAGATGATTTAGCAGATGACGGTGCATCCAATGCTTATGTGCAGAAAGTGCGCGAACACGCAAAAAGAAGAAGCGTGCGAAGTATTTGTTATCTGTGCACAGATCGAGCAGAGATTGCAGAATTAGATGATGAAGAAAAAGCAATGTTCTTAGAGGAACTTGGTTTAAAAGAATCAGGACTTGAAAAACTTATCAAGGCAAGTTATTCCACGCTTGGATTGATCAGCTACCTGACAGCAGGAGAAGATGAGACAAGAGCATGGACGATCAAAATCGGAACAAAAGCTCCACAGGCAGCAGGAAAGATCCACACGGATTTTGAACGTGGATTTATCCGTGCAGAGGTAGTCAATTATCAGGATTTACTCGATTGTGGAAGCCTTTCAGCCGCAAAAAGAAAAAGGTCTGGTAGGACTGGAAGGAAAAGAATATGTCGTAAAAGACGGCGATGTAATCTTATTCCGCTTTAATGTATAAAAATATTACACATAGAGCACAGTTCTTTTTATCATGCATACAATGGATACAAAGAGAACAGTATGTGAGTAAAAAATGAGACTGTGTGAATTGAGAGAAAAGAATGTCATCAATGTCTGTGACTGTCATTGTTTAGGGCATGTGATGGATCTCGAACTGGATGAGTGTACCGGGTGCATCAAAGCACTGATCGTACCGGGACCGGCGAGGTTCTGGGGATTTTTCGGAAGAGACTGTGAGTTTTTTATTCCATGGTGTAATGTCATACGGATCGGACCGGATATTATCTTAGTCGATGTAAAAGTAGATGAAATCAAAAAAGAGACTGTAAGCAGAGTTACATAATCTGTGAAATGGTTGACAATAATTGACGAAATGTTTATAATTGGGGCAAATAGTATGTCCAAGGAGGAACATGGGATGAAATGTCCGTTTTGCAGCAGTGAAAATACGAGGGTCATCGACTCAAGACCGGCGGATGATAATAACTCGATTCGCCGCCGCAGATTATGTGATGAATGTGGAAAGCGCTTTACTACTTATGAAAAAGTAGAGACCATACCGCTGATCGTCATCAAGAAGGATAATAACAGGGAGCAGTATGACCGCACCAAGATAGAGGCGGGGATACTTCGTGCCTGCCATAAAAGACCGATTTCCGTCAACCGGATCAATCAGTTGATCGATGATGTGGAGACCGAGATTTTTAACCGTGAAGAAAAAAGAAATCCCAAGTTCCGTCATTGGAGAGATCGTCATGGATAAGCTCAAGGATTTAGAGGCAGTTGCATATGTAAGATTTGCCTCTGTATATCGTGAGTTTAAAGATGTCAACACCTTTATGAATGAATTAAAGAAGATTTTGGATAAATAAAAGCGGTAGCTGTTAAAGTTTTTACGAATGAAGCCGATAAAACTAATATGTGAGAACTTAGGATAAGCGAAAGAAGGTTTTGAAGTTATGGAAATTTCAAAAATCCGTCCTTATGAAAGATATTATGACAACTCCATAGGTCGTGTGACAGGTAATTCCGGTAGTGATCAGATCAGTAATCCGATAGAGAATTTTTCTACAGGGAAAATGCAGTCTGTAAAACCGGAAGAAAAGCAGACTTTCGGTGCAGTAGAGTATGCAGATACATATCAGCCGGGGGAAAAGAGTATCCGTTAAAGGGTGCCGACAGTAATATCCGGAGTCTGGATGTTCAAAAAGCCGTTTCCGATATGCAAAAAGATGAAGTGCTTCATCAGTATCAGTTCTTTGTAGGACACAGTGCATCCGCAGAGGCAGCAAAGCCGGTAGTACCAATGCCGGAAATCGAAGATTTTTCGTTCAAATAAATAGAACTGAGATATGGAAGAGGATTCTTAGAATCTTCTTCTTTTTTTTGACCGAAAAAGAAAAAGTCTGAACTTAAGGGAACAGGAGAACAAACAGAAGAACAATTGGCAAAGAAACAAGGAAATAATTAGCAAACATAGTTGAAAAACAAAAACGATAGGTATAAAATAAAAATATAAGATTAACGGAGAAGATGAAAGACCTTGGGAGGTGTTTTTAATGTTTGATTTTGATTCCTATATCCGATTGCTGCGGGAGGATCCGAAGACGATCGTATTGCCGGAAGGTACAGACCCACGTGTCATAGAGGCTGCATCGCGGCTGTTAGCAGGTAATTTTTGCAGCCGATCCTGATCGGCGAAGAGGATGCCGTATGGGAAGCGGCACAGGAAGCAGGTTATAATATCCGTGGAGCAAAGATTTTAACACCGTCTACCTATGAAAAAATGGATGAGATGGTGGAACAATTTTGTGAGATACGGGCAAAGAAGGGCATGACGCAGGAAAAAGCGAGAGAGATTTTAAAAGATCCAAACTATTTTGGAACCATGCTCATTAAAATGGGAGAATATGATTCCTCGCTTGGCGGTGTGATGCATTCTGTCATAGATACGATCAAACCGGCATTAGAGATCATTGGAACAAAAGAGGGAAACAATCTGGTTTCTTCCTGTATCGGACTGGTACGTCCGCGGGCAACCGGTGATAGTGAAGTCATTGTATTAGGCGACTGTGCTTTGAACATCAAGCCGACAGAAGATGAACTGGTTGAGATCGCACATGAGACCGCGAATTGCGCAAGAGACTTTGGAATCGATCCAAAGATTGCATTTTTTAAGCTACTCTACACATGGTTCCGGCAAAGGTCCGGATGTGGATCGTATGTGTAATGCTGCCAATAAAATTTGCCGAAAAATATCCGCATATGGAGAGCATCGGAGAAGTGCAGTTTGATGCGGCAGTATCACCGGCAGTTGCAGCAACCAAATGTCCGGGTTCGGAGATCGCAGGACATACGAACACCTTTATTTTCCCGGATTTAAGTGCAGGAAATATCGGATATAAGATTGCAAGATATTTAGGTAATTTTGAAGCCTTTGGACCGATATTATTAGGTCTGAACGCACCGATTAATACACTTTCAAGAGAGTGCTCTGCATCGGAAGTATACCATATGTCCATTTTGACGGCAGCCATGTTAGGCCACAGGGATCATTCTAAGGATTCCTAGATACATAGACAGTATTCTTTTTAGAAAAACGTGCATATTAGAATAAAGAACTTGATACGCAACTGAGTGTGTGATAAACTGCAAGATGTGTTTATGATGCACTCAGTTGTTTATTGTAAGGAGACAGAAAAGATATGAGGATCACAGCAAAGGACAGTGTGTGTCTGATCGTAGATTATCAGGAAAAGAAGAGATACGCGATCGCAGACAGGGAGAGACTGATAGAAAACAGTGTAAAACTTTTTACAGGGACTTCGGATCTTAGGGATCCCGATGGTCATGACGGCTCAGTACAGCAAGGGGCTTGAGTGAATATCCCGCCAATTTGTGAAGCGGCAGTGGATGGAGAAATTTTCTGATAAAAAACTTTTTTTCAAGCGCAAGGCTGTCAGGGTTTTAGAAGCGGTCAAAGACAAAAAGTATGTCATCATCTGTGGAATCGAAGCACATGTATGTGTGTTACAGACCGTGATCGATCTAAAAGAAATGGGATATCAGCCGGTACTGGTAGAGGATTGCATTTCTTCGAGAAACCTCGCATGACAAAGAGATCGCATTGCTGCGGGCAAGAGATGAGGGAGCATTGCTTACAACCAGTGAGTCCATTTTATTTGAATTGACCGTAACCGCAGAGCATGAGCAGTTCAAACAGATTTCAAAATTGGTGAAGTAAGATGTTAAAGAGATTTTATCCGGGAGAATATGTGGATTCCACATATGAGATTGATTTTGATGCACTGTACCGCGAGGGATATCGGGGGAATTATTTTTGACATAGACAATACACTTGTTCCACATGGAGCACCGGCAGATGAACGGGCAAAGAAGCTGTTTGCACATCTGAAGGAACTGGGATTTTCCTGTTGTCTGCTGTCAAACAATAAAGAACCGCGTGTCAAAATGTTTAACGATGGTGTGCAGGTGCAGTATATTTTTAAAGCGGGGAAAACCAAAGTGTTTTGGTTATGAAAAGGCAATGGAGCGGATGGGAACGGACAGGGAGTAACACCTTGTTTGTCGGAGATCAGATCTTTACGGATATTTATGGAGCAAAACCGTACAGGGATCCGTACGATCATGGTCCGCTATATCCATCCAAAAGAAGAGATACAGATTGTATTAAAACGTAAGTTAGAAAAAATCGTACTGTTTTTTTTTACAGAAGATATCAGAAACGAACAAAGTAAGAGAGGACGAAGGAAAATGAAAATCGCAATCGGAAATGACCATGCTGCAGTAGAGATGAAGCAGAGGAGATCCGGACTTATTTAGAAGAAAAAAGGATATGAAGTGATCAATTTTGGAACAGATACCCATGAAAGCTGCAATTATCCGGAATATGGTGAAGCAGTCGGACGTGCAGTTGCAGAAGGAAAGGCAGACTGTGGAGTCCTGATCTGTGGAACAGGGGTCGGAATTTCTTTAGCAGCCAATAAAGTGCCGGGAGTCTTAGCAGCCGTCTGCTCAGAGCCAACCACGGCAAGACTCGCAAAGGAGCATCATAACGCAAATATCATCGCATTTGGTGCAAGGATTGTCGGAATGGAGGCAGCAAAAGTATCGTAGATGCTTATTTAGGAGCAGAATTTTTAGGTGGCCGCCACCAGACGAGAGTCGATATGATTTATGCGATCGAGAAAAAATAGTAAAAAAAATGCAATTAACAGTTGAAATATATACCATTTTATTATAGAATGGAAAGAGCGATTATCGTGGTTGATAACGAGAGAGAATGAGGAGGAATACTAGATGGTATCAGCGGAGATTTCAGAAATGGTATTACAATCGAATTAGAGGGTAATATTTATCAGGTTATTGAATTTCAGCATGTAAAACCTGGAAAGGGTGCAGCTTTCGTTCGTACAAAATTAAAAAATATCAAGAGTGGTGGAATCGTAGAGAAGACTTTCCGTCCGACTGAAAAATGCCCACAGGCAAGAATTGACAGAGCGGACATGCAGTACTTATATTCTGATGGAGATTTATTCCACTTTATGGATACTACAACATATGAGCAGATCGCTTTAGATGCAGACACGATCGGAGATGCATTAAAGTTTGTAAAAGAGAACGAGATGGTAAAGACCTGTTCTTACAAGGGCAGTGTATATGCCGTTGAGCCACCATTATTTGTAGAACTTGAGATCACAGAGACAGAGCCTGGATTCAAAGGTGATACAGCACAGGGTGCAACAATGACGCAATCGTAGAGACCGGAGCATCTGTAAACGTACCACTGTTCACAGGGGGTGACGTGATCAAGATCGATACAAGAACCGGTGAGTATTTAAGAATCTAATACGGACAAATATGAGAAAAAGAAGCAGTAAGATGCATGAAAATGGTTTTACTGATTCTAGCATTTCTTGACAGAAAAAGACATGGACTAGGATAAAATAAAAAAGCCGTGGAAAAATTATTCATTTACCTTTATCAATAAAATGGACCGTGATGCGAATGATACGTTTGAATTATTAGATGATATTGAAAAAGAGTTAGGAATAGAGACCTGTCCGATCAACTGGCCGATTGGTTCGGAAAAAGATTTTAAGGGTGTCTATGACCGTAACACAAAAAAGTCATGACTTTTTCTGATACCTTAAAAGGTACTAAAGAAGGAGAGCAGAAAGAAATTGACATTGACGATCCGGCATTAAAAGAAGAACTTGGGGAAGACTATTGGAGTCAGCTCATGGATGAGATTGAACTGCTCGATGGCGCAAGTGCGGAATTTGACCAGGACATGGTTTCAAAAGGAGAGCTGTCCCCCGTTTTCTTTGGTTCTGCGCTTACAAACTTTGGTGTGGAGACATTTTTACAGCACTTTTTAAAAATGACCTATTCGCCGCTTCCTAGAAATTCAGATATCGGGCCGATCGATCCGTTTTCTGAGGATTTTTCGGCCTTTGTGTTTAAGATCCAGGCCAACATGAATAAGGCCCACCGCGACAGAATCGCATTTATGCGTATCTGTTCCGGAAAATTTGAAGCCGGAATGGAAGTCATGCACATTCAGGGCGGTAAAAAATAAGACTTGCCCAGCCACAGCAGATGATGGCGCAGGACCGTCATGTGGTGGAAGAAGCGTATGCCGGAGATATTATCGGTGTATTTGATCCGGGTATTTTTTCTATTGGAGATACCATTGAGACCTCTGCAAAACCGTTCCGTTATGAAGGAATCCCGACTTTTTGCACCGGAACATTTTGCGAGAGTCCGTCAGATTGATACTATGAAGAGAAAACAGTTTGTAAAGGGAATTACCCAGATCGCCCAGGAAGGAGCTATTCAGATCTTCCAGGAATTCAATACCGGTATGGAAGAGATCATAGTGGGAGTGGTAGGCGTCCTTCAGTTTGATGTTCTGA